>ERZ1030898.47-NODE-47-length-23786-cov-30.593190_pt1 | contig 23786 bp, 27 predicted proteins | sample MGYA00517298_ERZ1030898 | MGnify/ENA primary metagenome ERZ1030898 (study PRJEB33718, sample SAMN03159684) | human skin metagenome | collected 2014-05-20 | study: EMG produced TPA metagenomics assembly of the PRJNA266117 data set (Human skin bacterial metagenome... | reverse complement strand
GAGGGATCAGCACTTTGTCTTTGCCGTACTTTTTACGCTGTGACCTGTGATCATTAAAGCGTTTACGCCAAGCAGAACACAGCCATTCCATAACCTGGTTTGGGCTTTTAGAAAAGATAGGCTGTGATGAATCATTGTCACGATCACCTAAATAAGGCGAGGCACCTTTGATGCTTACCTTGGTGATTTTAACAACTTGACTCATAGGTATAATTTTACCATATGACCTGTGTTAATGGCAAGTGACTTGTGAAAAGGATTTAGAGTTGCGAAATAGCTTTAGAGTGCCAATTCCTCCCCACGCTTAAAAGCGGAGGCACCCTTGGCACATTTGGTGGAATTTGACACTTTGCTACCGCCCTGTTAGTATGAGTGGCAGAACAAAAACACAACAACCAAAGGACACACCATGGGAATCGGAATCGTACTCTGCCTCGTAGGAATCTTCATCAGCGCCCTCGTCATCTCCATCGACCAAGAACACTACCGCCGCCGCACCTGGGAACTCGCCCACGGCGAAAACTGGGAAGACTATGTACGCACCCACCACCCACAGGACCTAATCTAACGCCATGAAAACGCTTGACTACTTCACCCCACAACAGCAACGCGAACTCAACGGCCACTGGGTACATCACCCCCACTACGGCAACGTTACCCTCCACATCGACCAAGAACCCAACCATCCTGACAATACAACTGTCACCACCTACCACACAGGAAAACCCGAAACCATCAACGTTTACACCAAAGACCTTATCCCACACCCAGAACTACCCACTGACACCGACCCCAACAACTGCTAGGATACACACTATGGACAACAACCCAATTCTTAAAGAAATACTTTCCGACATGCTCGGCGCAGGAATCGACTACTGGGCAGACATCACCAAATACGAAGACGGCTCCGACGGCCACGCTATCGTCCTGGAACTCGAAGACCGAGAAGACAACGACGCCCACTACCGCGTCACCATCGACGAGTTCTACGCCGCCGCAGAAACCTGGGCCAAAGAACACTTCAACGACGACTACGACTTCTACCAGCGCTTCGCCCGAAGCTGGGTACGCCGTGACTGGGAATACCTCGACTGGGATGTACGAATCTCAGACGAAATCCTCCAGGTAGCACTCTTCAACGAACAGCGGTACGCATAATGAAAAACGCACAACACGAACTCGTATCAGAAATGTTCGGCATCGGAATCGGAAACTGGGCAACACTTACCTCCACCGAATACGATGATGAGGGCCTAATCCGCAAGATCAGCCTCGTCAACTACGAAGAAGGCGGCACCTCCGCCACAATTACCCGTGATGAATTCATCAAAGCCGCAACCGACTGGTCCAATGATCGACTTGGCGAGGGGTACGCATTCTTCGAAGACTTTGCCGAGAACTGGTTAAACGAAAACTGGGACCTCATCGAATTCGATGACGATATTTGCGACCAGCTTCACCAGCAATCCCTCTTTGGTGCAGCAATCTACTCCTAACCTCGAAGAAAGGCACACAAAAACCATGCGCAAACTACTAGCCACCCTCACCGCCGCCCTCATTGCCGCAGCCCCAGCCACCGCACACGCAGTACAGCTCGGCGACAACCTACCCCCAAACACCTACTCCCAAGCCCAAAAACTCACCTACACTGACCTCATCGCGCCGGGATCTCGTATCCTGCTGGATAATGGGGATACTTCCTGCAGTGTGGGGTGGATCGCTACGGACACGAAAACTCACAAGAAGGGTTTTGTTACCGCGGGTCACTGCGGCAAGAAGGGCGAAACTGTCTACAGCGAGCCCACGCCGGGGAATATTGTTCCTATCGGCACTGTGGAGTGGAATGTGTATTCCGAATCTGATGAGCAAGGTCAGGATACGGACTTGATGTTCGTTAGTGTTGATGATGGTATTCCGCTTAGCCCGCAGGTGCAGGGTTTTGCAAAGGGTCCTTCTGAGGTGATGGACGCGGCTGAGTATGGTCGTGTTCGCCCGGATTTGTGCAAGGTTGGGTATGCGACGGGTACGACGTGTGGTAATTCCACGGATGGTCCAGCGTCGTATGGTGCGGAGCATGCGTATTTTAAGGCTCCGTCGTTTGAGGGTGATTCTGGTTCGCCGGTGTTTGCGCAGACGCGGACGGGTGAGATTGTTGCTGTAGGTGTGTTGTCTGGTGAGATGGTAGGTGGTATTGAGTATCGTTCTGCGCAGACGTTGTCTAAGGATTTGTTGCGTAATTTGGGTGTTGAGGTGCAGGTTTAGGACGCAGTTGCGGCTATAGTTACAGGGTGGTAGCATAGGCTGTAGAAACACAAACCAACACAAGGAGCCTCTATGAGCAACGCCACCGAAGCCGCCCAATACTACCAACTACTCTCCAACAGGCTAAACAAAAGGAACTACACCGTCCAACTAGAAAACCTAGAATCCCAAGACGACAACTCCTGGACCACAGAATTTAGCTTCTACCCCAACAAAAACAGTCTCCAAAACAAAGAAGCACACGTCGTCTACACCGCCCAATTCTCCGGAAACCACGGATGCGTCGCACTCATTGATGGCCTGGTTTTCAACGTCGTACCCCGCGAAGACCCTCAACCGCTACGCGACGGCGAAGAGAAAGAACTCAAGGAACGAAGCAAGTATATCAACTCTGCTCTTAACTCCTTGTCCCTCATACTCAAAGATTCTGACGGAATGACCTTGCCGTATTTGCTCGCAGAACTTCTATGCGACGTCGCAGGATACGCGGGAATCTCCTCCGAGAAGGGAAAGAACCACTAATAGCCATGTTGGATGCAACAAAGCCTGCGCAGTTTTACGAAAAGCTCGCTGCTAACCTTAATTCCGCAGGGTTTGATACCACACTTGAAAAACTAACCCCTGTAGACTCTATAGACGAGGGGTGGCGACTTTCCTTTAACATGCAGCCCCGACTCCACGCTACTGAAGGAAGGTACGTACAGATCTCTTTCACCATGGAGCACTGGACTGATAGCGGCTACTTCGCCTTTGTGGACAACCCTAAGCTTTCCATCGTGTATGGAACAGAGCTTGGGGACATGCGCCCAGACAAGTACCTCAAAGAGCTCAGCAACGCTACGGAAGAAAAGGTGTCGGACCAAATCGAAACACGTTTTCATATGTTAACTGATAGTTGCAGCGAAACCACACCTGGCCCGGTGAGCAAAATCATTGCTACTGCGGTCCGCGACATGGGATTTGCTCCCGGACAACTCAACTTTTCTCAGCGCTATAATTAATCAACAGCCACATTAAAGGAGAAGAAAATGGCAGACATCAACATCAACGCACCCGCAAACTATCTTGTAGAACTCACCAAGAGCCTTGCCCAATGGGGATACTTGATCCAACTTTCGCAGTTTGTTCAGGTAGGCGACTACTGGTACTTGGCTTTTGTTGTAGACGACAAGCCAGAGAATCTTCCCTCCGGTGAGAAGGCTGGGTTCAGCGTAACTCTAATTGAAACTTATACTGGTGAGCTAGGAGCTATTGAGGCGGAGTTCTATCTGTATAGTTTCGATCTAGACGGTATTGAGTATCATTTTGAGGAGCAGACGGATGCTGTTTCTAAGCATGCGGAAAATGAGCTGCAGTCAGAGTTTGGTGGGTCTGCCACTGCTGAGGAGCTTAAGTCTTTGGTGATTAGTGGTATTGAGTGCGCGGAAAACCAGTCGTGGTAAGCACGTCAGTAGCCCCGAGCGTCCAACGTTGTAGGTTGAACCTTCGTTTCCTACGGAGGTGGGAAACTCAGTCTCGGGGCTTGCGGAGTCTAGTGTACTAGGCAGAGACAGGCGTGTCTAGGGTTGACCAAGTACTTCCACCCTGGTAGTATTCGAGGTACAAACACCGCAACTCTCAAGGAGAAAACCCATGCCCACCATCGACCAGTTCGTCAATGACATCGACAACACCCTCACCCAACGCGGCTACCTCATCATGTCCCTAGGCTGCGAAGTCCTAGAGGACAACAGCAAAATCTTTTTCAACTCTGCAATCGACGCAGAAACCGAAGAATACATCGCATATTCCTTCCTAGCCACCCACCTACTAGGAAGCGTCGTCAACTTTAACTGGGTACACTTCGAAAACCCTCGCGGTGAACAAACCTCCTCTGAGCGCGACGCAAGCCTCGATGCAGGAAACAAGCTCCTTCTCCCAACAACCCCCGAAAAAGCTGCGGACATCTTCGAAGAAGCATTCCACACCCTGGGCATCTCCCCTAAGAAATAACCCGGCGCGGCATGTTAGGCTAGACTAAGGAATTGTCCCTCCCCCAAGAACTAAGGAAAACAATGGAACCTGACCTATTGATCAAAATCTCAGAATACACCAAAAAACTATACGAAGAACTCATTAACCTTGGATTCATTGCAGAAATAGACAACGTCAAAGCCCTTGAGGACATAGTGTGCTCCAAAACCTATCTCTCGAAGCCGGAAGACGACGAGGAAGACGGGCCGTACTACAGCATTGAGGTAGAGTGTGATCAGGAGAACGTCCAGTTTGCTGTATCTGGTCTGTTTTTTACCAAGTGGTACTACGATGATGACCAGTTGGTGGAAGAATACGACAGCGAGGCTCTATCGTCCTTGGAAGGCAACACTGAAGTGGAGCCATCTGAAGTTGCACAGCGAATTTTTGAGCACGTGCAGGGCCGTTAATTAAGCCCAGCCTGGAACTGCATATCGTAAGCCTGGTGAGACAAGTTTGTCCATTTCAAAGTGACAAGATTTTTATCGAACCACAAGCTGTACCATGAAAGCAGAATGAGCAGGCCAGGAACTAATTTTTAAGGAAAATAATGGACGAAAAAGCACCACTATGGGTCGAAGAATTAGTCAACGAGAAACGCCCCGACAAGCACTGCGTATGGGTTTCTGTTGAGCTAGATATGACCGTTGAGCAGACTTTGCGGCATGAGTTCTCCACCTGCACAGACGTTTCTGTTCGCGCCGGGGATACACCAGAGGATGTGTATCGCAATTTTTGTGCAACGGTGGTGGATAAGTTTGTGCGAGATGTGTTGTTGTGCAATGATTCAGAGACTACCGTTGTTGAAACAGTCATTAAAAATAGCGAAATGAAAGAGACCAATGATTAACTCCACTCACGCCGTACAATTTTTCCAGGACCTAGCACGCGCACTTGTTGAGTCCGGATACTTCCCTGCTGTCTCCGAGGCCCGCTTCAACGAGGTCGATAACAAGTCTTCGGTTGAGCTTGCTGTCACTAACACGCCGGATGCGATCCCAGATCCCGATTGTATCGACGTTACCCTGGAAACACTGCATGATGGGACTGATCCGCTGCGCGTACGGGTTCAAGAAGTATTCCTTGACCCGACCTTAGACACACCAGGAGCCGCGGCCCAAGAAAGCACCGACCATCTGATCAAAGACCTTAAAAAACATCACCCAACCATGGAGTTTGAGTCCCAGTTCCTAGCACAGAAACTATGCGAACACTTTAAGATCCTAGGCCTTGCACCTCACCAGTAAAAACTGGCCGCAAAGAAACAATGTTCCCCGCGGCCAGTGCCCTAAATTTTCAAGGCATTAGGCAAACGGATCATTAGGATTTGAGAACCTCGTCGCCTCATCCACACCCTGATCCACACTAAGACCCTCCAAGCCCTCACTAGCGCTGTGTAGGTCTAGCGAACCCTCTTCCTGCTCAATGTCTACGCCCTCACCCGAGGCTGGTGTGGCACTACCAGTTACCTCAGCCTCTTCGCCACCTTCTACGTCTGTAGCCGAGGCTGCAGAAGCCTCACCAGACACCTCTTCATCACCGGAGTCTTCGTCAACATCCGTCTCCGACCCACCTGACGCCAGCGACTCCACGTTCTCACGCACCGTATCCACGTCCACATCAGACTCGTACACATTGTCCTCTGACGCTTCAACAACATTGGCATCAGATTCAGTCTCGTCCAGTGTCATATCAGAAGATTCCCCGTCGTCATCAGGAAAATTCATCTCATAGTATTTTTCTGAGGACTTATCATAGTAAATACCTTCTTGGTCTGTGCCTTGCAGAAGCGTTGATTTACCAGTCTCATTGTCAAACAGGTACACACCACTGCCTAAGTCCTTAGACACGCGGTAGCCCATGGGATCACCGTTGCTATCTTTGACCACAGTGTAGGCGTCCTCCGGCAGGTCTGACAAAGCGTCTTCCACGCCGGAAACTTCACCGTCTTCGCCCTTGGAGTTTTCTTCCACCATGTCGGAGATCATCTTGTCAATGTCGATCTCTCCGTCTTCGCCGTCTTTATCTTTCTTGCCCAATAGTGACGTACGGCCACCGCCGCTTTTGCCGAATGAGCCGGAAGAACCTGTTCGCGGCATGGGGGAGAATCCACCGCCACCTCCTCCGGTGTTGATAGTGGTGCGTCCACCGCCTCCTCCGCCACCAGCAGGGGCACCACCACCGCCGCCACCGCCAGAAGGGGTTTTGGCTGCTGTAGACGAGGTCTCGGTCTTTGTGTCTTCAGACTTTTTTGCCTCTTCTGGGTCAACAAGATGGCCTTTGCGCATGTCTTCATACGACTTGCCACTGGACCCAAAGTCAGACCCGTCTAGTCGGTCTTTAACTTTGTCGAAGTCGTGTGCGCCGATTTTTCCGGTGAATTTATCGGAGCTCAGGAAGGATTTTGTGATTGGGCCGCTTGCTTTGTCTCCGCGGTCGTAGGCGTCGGCGTCGATCATTTTCCATTCGCCTTTGCCTTTGCCGTTGAGTCCGTCGAGAATGTCGCCTGCTACTTCACAGAAACGTTTGGATCGTTGTGTGTAGAGTTCTTCTGGGGGCTTTTTTGCGGGGTCGTAGATGGCGTTGGGGGTTTTGGTTGTTGTTCCGGCAAACAAAGTGTAGTGATCTAGCTCACCGTCGGAGAACTTCACATCCTTAGCCGTATACAAACTCTCCGGAGAATTCCGCTTCGGCGTCTCCGCCACTGACTCTAACCCCTGCAAAGTCTTCAAAGCTGAATGCTTCGGCGTATCCCCCATGCCCTCCTTAAACGCCTTTGTATCAACCTTAACCCGCTCCGCCATCTGCTCAATCTGATCCAACTCCGAAGCAGTAACATCCAACTTCCCCAGAAGCTCAGCCGCCTTAGAACGTAAAGCATCATACGTCTCACCCTGCAAATCCGAATGAAACACAGTATTAGCAAGCACAACACTCACGTCGTCAATAATCGACTGAGCAATCTTTGTCTCTGACATTACTTATTCTCCTTAGTGTTATTAGCCCCAAGTCCCGCAGGCCGCGACCCCGCAGAAATAACCGGCGCTACGGTATTAACATCGTTGCCGTAGAGATCGCCGTCTTGGTTTTTAATTTTCGCTTTCTCTTTATCATTAGAGCCCTTGCCAGCTCCTGCACCCGGCGCGCCCATACCACCCATCATGGGCATCATTCCCATACCACGACCTCCCATTGCCCCAGAAGCAGGCACAGCGCTGCCAGACTTAAGGCCGCGGTTAGAAGTGGCAGAAGATCCGCCAGTACCGGAGGTTGGGCCCATTGCTGCGGGCTTACCCGTAGCTGCAGATCCACCGCCGCCTACGGTTGTGCCCCCGCGGGACTGGCCTGCAGCACCAGGAGCCCCAGCCGCGCCGGGTGTTCCACGGGTGTAGATAGGATCGTTAAGCCGGTCCATCATGGAGTTGAACTGCCCAGTAGGAATGGTTCGTCCTGCAGAGCTCGGCGCGGAGCTAGAGAAGGAAGACGGGGTGTAGGGGGTTGTGGTTGCGCCGGAGGTGTCAGTTCCTAGGTCGCTACTGTGGAAGTCGACGGGGTCCGTGCCGGAACCATAGTCGCCGGGGTCGAAAGGTGAGGGTGTGTAGGAGTCGAAGTTGGGTGGGGTGTAATTATCTGACGAGGTGGTATCGGTTTTGGTGGCGAAGTTGGGGGTGGAATAATCGGTGAGCTCGTCGAGGTCTTTTTTGCCGGAGGTGAAGTCTTTTACTTCGTATCCGCTGCCTTCGATGTAGTCTTTGAGTTGTTTGTCGGAGACTTTATCTTCGGGCACACCAAACTTGCTACGCAGCTGATCGTAAATGTCGTCTGCGCTTACTTTTTTCAGATCCCATCCGAGTTTGGAAGAGCGACCTGCACTCGATGAGGATGTAGTCCCGGTGCGGGGTCCTGTAGAAGCAGTGTGGGCTGTCATGGGCGTGGCGCTGGTGCGTGGGGCGGCGTTGTTTGCTTGATTGGTGTTTTTCTTGGGTTCGTCTTTTTTGTTTTCTGCTTTTTGCTTGTTCTCGTCGTGGTGGGCGGCTAGTGAATTGAGGTAGTCGCTATTGCCTTTGTATTTAAGTTTGGAATAAGGGCTGTCGTTGTCGAAGTCGGATTCTTTGAAACTACCGTTGAGTTTTTCAAAAATGGATACGCCTAGGTTTCCACTACCCTTGTAGGTTCCGTCCTCTACAGAGGTAATGGTAGGCATGGTGCGCACAGCTTCGGAGTGGGGATTCATGCCGCGGTCAAGGTCTTCGGCGGCTTTCCAGTATTTGTTGTGCATTTTTGTGGCGAATGCTGGGTCTACTCCTTTTTTGAGGGCAAGGAGGTCTGTGGCACCACTGTCGGTTTTTTGTGGTGTGGTGATACTGGTGACGTGGCCGTTGTCGAAGGTCATGTCAATGACTTTTTTGCGCGGGTCAATGTTGGGTTTTTGGGCGTGGTACCAGATGTTGTCCATGTCGTCGAACTGTGCGGGAAGGTTATCAGTGTTGACGTAGGAGCGGACGCTTTTTTGGTAGCCGTCGAGGGTGGTGTCGAGGATTTTAAGGTCTGTTGCGGCGACTTGTGCTTGTTGTAGGAATTTTACGGCTTTTTGTCGCACGGCGTTGGCGGTGTCGCCTTCGAAGTCTTTAGCGACGGCGATATTGCCGAGGTTAGTGGCAATGTCGACAAGTTCTTTGTAAAGACCGTCGAATTCTGTCATTGTTTTTGCCCTTTCCGCCTAATGGTTTGTTACTGGTTCTATTGTACGGGGCGGTAGGGTGTGGGCCTAACTTTTTGTGAGACCATTTGCTTCCGCATAGTCATGGACAGCTTCGATGTAGGAGTTGAAAGCGGCGAGGATTACGCCATTGATGACGATTGTGAGCTCGGCGGCGTCGAAGTCGACAAGTGCGTTGTCGCTGATGGTGATGTCTTCGAGTTCTCCGTTGACGATGAGGACGGTGACGTAAGGGTCTTCGTCGTTGTCGCTGATAAGGAGGGAGATGTCGGGGATTTTTTGTTGTTGTTCTTGTTCTTCTCGCTGTAGTTGTACGATGTGTTGGTGGAGGGTGGAAAGAGAGTCGGAGAGGGATTTGGGTGTGGTCTCGCTCATGGTGTGCTCCTTTTTGGCTGTCGAAAACTGTGGACTGTTGACTACTGCCCCACTATACTGTATACACGTCGAAAAATATCGACAGCATTGTTATTAGGAGTTTAGTTTAATGTCAACAATATCAATCAACCCCATGGAGATCATGAAGGGGATGAGCACCGGCAATAACATAGCCGAGACTATTTCGTCTATTCAAGCCGCTGCCATTGGAGCCCTTTACCGTCCTGCTGCTACGGATCATGTCTCTAGTAGCACTACAACACAATTCTCTGAAGCTGCAAACGCTTTCCAAGATCAGGTCAACGAGTCCGGCTCACGACTAGAAAACCTGAACTCTCTAGTTAACAGCTTCGCTCAGCAAGAACAAGAAAATGCTGACTCTACTGTCGCTCAACTTGGAGGTGCATCATAATGGGTACAAGCATCGGAACTTGCTCTGCAGGTGGTAACTTCCTACACGAGGACCCCATCGTTAACGCACACTATATTGAAGACGGTGAGGGCCGAGGATCATGGGATGACGCTTCTGGAAAGTGGAATTCCATTGTTGATCAGCTACAAGAACAAAAAAGTACTCTCAGTGCTTTACAGGCACGTCTTATGCCGCACATGAAATCAGAAACCGGCGCGGAGTACTTCTCTAAGGTCAGCGAGTTTAGTCAACAGCTTGATAAGCAGATTGAAGAGGCACAAAAGTACCAGAAGGCTGCAGAGTCTGTAGGTGAGGCGTATTCTACCGCTGAGGGTAGTATTGTCCCGTCTGAGGTTATCCGCGAGCTGCAGGCTAAGCAGCAGGCAGCCGCGGCACTTGACGCTGCAGGCGGTCCGGTTGGTGCCGTTAAGCGTGCTATCCGTAAGGTGACTGGCGGTAAGAGTGCTGAAGAGATGGAAGCTGAGTTGCATCAAATCCGTATCCAAAACGGCACTACGCTAGACACGTATGCTAGTAGCATTTCTGAAGCTGCAGAATCCACTCAGGGTGGCGGCGAGAATAAGCAGAGTGCTCGAAGCGGTAGTGGAGCAGGTGCTGGCTCCGGTTCTGGTTCTGCTGGCGGCGGCGCGGCGGGTGGTGCTGGTGCCATCGGTGGAGGCGGCGCTGGTGCTGGCGGGAGCTATGCTGGTGGCGCTTCTGGCGGCGGCTCCTACGGCACTGCCCCGTATAGTGGCGGCATGTCCCGCGGTGGTGGCGGACATCATCGCATCGGGTTTGACAAGGTCACAGCCGACGATATTAACCTAGAGGATTACTTGTCGAAGTACGATCCGGAGGCTGGCACTGAGTCACCGTATGGTACTGGCCGCGAGGTTGATTTTGGGTCTACCCGCTATGGTGGCAGTGACTACAGCCCAAGCGAGTACACTCCGTCTGAGTACGATCCGGGTAACTATGGTAGCTCTGATTATGAGTACTCTAGCCCTGACCTGGACACGACTACCAGTAACTACACCCCGTCTGATTATTCTTCCAGCCGTGGGGGCTACGGATCTACTGCCGGTCTTACTAGCCACTCCCCCGAGGCGCGTACTGGCTTATCGTTTAGCACCCCAAATGGTTCCTTGACTCCAACTGGTAGTGGTATTTCTCGCTTTACTGGGGCTGGTTCTTTGAATCCAGGTGGTTTCCGTGGTGCTGGCACTATGGGAACTCCGGGTGCTATGACTGGTGGCCTGGGTATGATGGGTAATTCTGCTTCTGCTACTCCTGCCGCCGCGTTTGGTGGTGTGCAGCCCACTTCTTCTGCTGCTACGGCCTCTCGTCCGCCGATGGGCATGATGCCTATGGGTGCGGGCCGTGGCGGTTCGGGTGGTAAGAAGCAGGGTTCTCAGGACGGTGCTGATATTCGTGATGAGAACAATAATGTTCTTGATGGTATCAACGCTGTGGGTACTCGACGTGCTGACTCTGCTGTTAAGGATCAGGAGGCTAGTCAGCAGCAGCCGCAGTTCCGCGCGCTGTAGCTGAGAGAAAAAGGTTTCCCCGAATATTCTTTGTTGAAAAGTTTTCGGGGGAATTTTTCTGCCTTGAGCGGGCGTGTTTTTGTTTGAAAAATTTGTGTTCCTAAAACCTTGGGCATTGTGTGGTATGTGGGCTATAGTTAGTGGTGTGTAAGGCAGAGGTTCTGTCTGGCACGGTTTGTAAGTTGTAAATTTTTCTCAAAGGAGTAAATCATGTCAGATAGCCCAAAGGTTATTTCTTCTGACCAGATGCGCGAGTCCGCTGCTCGTATGAAAAACGAGACTGACATTCAGGAACAGCTGTACCTGCAGCTGCGTAATGCTGGTGTCCGCATCCAGGACGAACTGGTTTTTTCTCCGGGCTGGCGTGGTCCGGGCGTTGTCGTCAACGACCAGCTTAACTCTCACTACGAGGCCGCTTTGAAGCAGCGTGGGCGCTCCAATACTGTTATCGACAGCATCATTCGCCATGCTAATGCTCAGGACGAGCAGAACGAGATGGCTTCCGCTCAGATGGAAGCTAATGGCGCTAACTAAGACTGTATAGGTCTTGGTTTTTCCCTTTAACTTTTTCCACGTGAAAGGATAATTCAAAATGTCAGGTAAGCTTACAGTAAATCCAGAGGGCCTTGCAGCCCAGATTAAAGACATGACCCGTGTCCGTAATGAGATCCGTGAGTCCATGGATCGTATTAATGCTGAGTACGATTTGCTCGGCGATTACATGCAGGGTGAAGCTGCTACTGCTCGTGTTGAGTTCCAGCGCACCGCTGATATTCTTCTGCAGAAGACCAGTGAGTCTATTCAGCAACTAGAGCAGATTTCCCACCAGTTTGGTGAGGACACTGTTGGTATTGACCATACCATTGGTCGCAGTGTTGCTGGTGCCTAGTATTTAGGCGCTTGCAAAACAAGCCCCCGCTTCTTGATTTTTCAGAGGCGGGGTTTTGTTCTGCGGTTTTAGTTTTTGAAGACGATTTCTTCTCGTACGTCGTCACGGATACGTCCGCTTTGAATGTCGCGTTTGCTGCGTGCTGATTCTCCGACTATTAGGATACTGTCAGGTGTCATAATGGTCAGGAGTGTTTCTTTCTTTGGAGGGTTAAGTACCAGGAGGGATAGTGCGGGAGATTCGATCATTTCAGCGCCTTGGCTGAGGATGTCTGCGGCTTCGGAGGCGGGGAGGGCGCGCCGGGTGTCTGATCCTGATTCGATGTTGTTGTAGACGTCGGTGGGGTTTTCGTCTGGGGTGATTCGTACGGCGTTGACTTTGCCGGAGTTGTTGTCTGGGGTGACGCGGTAGACGAGGAGTAGGTCAGAGGTGGGGGTGCTGATGCAGGCCCAGGGTTGATGTGTGGGGGCGGTAGAGAGAGCTCGGGTGATTAGGCTGCGTGTGGTAGCGCGGAGGTTGATCATAAGATGGGTCTTTCGCTTTTGTGTGTTTCTTTTTCTGGTCAATACTATCGTATTGGCAGGTGGTATTCAGGAAAAACACGCTAGTTATGTGACCAATATCATGCGTAACGAATAATACCCCACACATCCACAATCATCGCAATAAGCACAAACAACGCCACATAACAACCAAACTCAATAATCTCAAACACAAACTTCACAATCGGAGACGTCACCTTCGACTCCCGCGTCACATAAAACACCAACACCACCAAACTAGCCACCACGACACCGCAAACCCCCAACAAAACCCCATCACCAGAACCAGAAAACGCCAACATTACAGGCACCACAACACCACTCAAACAAATTCCACCCAACCACACAGCCTGCGTCAACATATCGTCATACGACAACCCACGAAACAGCATGGCAGCAACAACCACACCCATAAAGACGCACACCACACCAGTAGAATCAATATCCATAGACCCTGCAACAGCGCCCAACGACACCACAATCGACAACACGCCACCCAGCGTCATACCAACAATCGCATTATGTGCATCCACAGTCTGCTGCTCACGGTTAATGATCGACCGAATGGCCTGAGTAGACGACGACGTAGGCAACTGCGTAATATCTGTCTTCTCGTTCGGATCAATATAACTCTCACCCAACGTCGGCACGAACGGGGCCGGAATATTTGCCACACGCAGCGCCGCAGAAGACACAAACAGCAAATAAATAACACCCACACCGCACGACAAAGCCGCCGACTGCGTTATCGAGTCTTCCGGCAAAAGCAACGACACGCCACAACCAACACCCAGCACACCACTAAATACCATAGCAGCATACGTAACAATCTCCAGACCTATTGTTGATACACGAAGCAACAATGCCGCCGTAAACACACCTACGCTTGCCGCAACCACATGCCACAACGACGCGTGTACTGGCACAGCAGTTACCAAAGCAGCAGCCAAGAAAATCAGCCCCGAGCATGCTGCCACAGAACCACCAGCAGACGCTGTAACCCCATCAGGACTCTTACGGTTAACACGGAAGGCCACCAACAAACCCACAAACGCCAACGCTAGGAGAACACCACCAATACCGCCACGCTGCAACAGATCAATAGGTCGTGTTACCACATACTGAATCAGAGCTACCGCAAGACCAAAAGCCACAGTCGGCACAATAACCCCTGTAGCAGTCCGCGTAGCCCTATCAGACCACGCCTTGTACCGCTCAATCTGGAACTGCGCAATAGACTCCGGCACATCGTCAATAAGAGCAGCGTACGTCTCTTTTGCTACAGTCTTTTGCAGTGACAACTTATCCCCGGCGCGTACACCTGCCGCCTCTAGGGTTTGTGACGAGTCGAGAACGGTACTGTGTCCGCGGACAAGTTGCCACCTGACAGTGCGGTCGTCAAGCATAGTAACGTCACGGTCTTCTGCCGCGAACTGGTCGCGTAGATAAGGGATGAGGTTGACGATTGCGTCGTGGACTCGCATAGACAAGTCAATGTAGATGTCTACTTGTTCTCCACCGGGTACGCGGACGGTTACCGCGGCGCGTGTATCTTCGTATACAGCCATTAAAACTCCACAAATATTTTTAAAACCCAGGCCACGACCCGCAGAAATGGGGCCCGTAGCCTGGGCTCTACTTAAAGGACGTATCCTCTATAAAACTAGCACAAGTTTATTGATCGTCTGGTTCAACAGTGGTTTCTTGTGCTGTCTCTTCAACTCCAGAAGCCTTGTCCTGGTACTTCTTAATGACAGAAGCAGACGGCAGTGCGGTTCCTACAAACGCCTTGATTTGTGCGCGGGTGACCACGTCGGAATCTAGGGCGTCTCCAACAGCGAGAGCAAAATCTTCGTAGTAAGGCTCGCGGGCTTCCTTGATTCTATCGAGGTCTTCGCGGGCAGCGTTAGCCTGGGACTTGAGGTTTGCGAGGGTGTTGAAGACGTTGCTGATGTACTCGCCAAGTTCGGAGAGTTCTACGTTCTTTTCTTCAACGTCAACTTTGACCTTGTTGCGGCCAACAGCTAGTGGGTAGCCTTGGGAGGCGAGGTACTGTGGGGTGAGGACTTTTTCGTCTACAACTACAGAGATAGCCTTTTGCAGCTCATAGTTTTTGTTGTCGAGGTCGTTGACGTAGTAGTCGACATTCTCATCGTGTTCGGCAAGCTGCTGGTGTGCGGTTTCAACTGGGCCGAGGGTTTGGGCGATGCGTTCCTGGAACTGTTCAATAGAAGCAGACATTAAAACTACCTTTCAAAAATGAGTACAATGCTTTTGTGCAAAATCATACCCTAAACACTTACTTTTTTCGGACAGAAAGACGTTCAACTGAACGAACATTTTCTATGCTGTTGACAATTGCTGCTGACAGTTGAATAAACTGGCGGTACTTCTTCTGCGGAAGGTTAGAACCGTCGAGTACACCCGCATTGCGCAGATAATCATCGTACGGCAACTCTAGGACCTCAACGCCCTCATCGTGAATGAGTCGACGCACCACATCCGTGGAGTCAAAATGTTCGGCTTTACTGCCCACGATTGACGTGTGGTTAAACGCAATCACGCGGCGGTCGACCAGATAGTCAGCGCCGGAGCGTTGCAACACGGGGACTACCGCGTCTACTGACCTGATAGCATCATTTTTGGCCTCAAAAACAAATGTGATCACATCAAGCATATGCAACAACGCCGCATACTGACGACTGTCGGTGCGCTGTGGCATGTCAACAACGACGAAGTCGTAATACTCCACCAGAGACTCAATAACACGCACAATTTGCGCCGCGGTGAGCTCATCGTCTAGCTGATCAATGCGCGAACCAATGACATGCACCCCATCTACTGTTTCCATAATGAATGGGGATGGGTCAGAATTGCCGCTCTTAATGGACTTCGCGTAGCCTTGAATGTCCGCGTACTGGGCTCCTTTAGCACGGTTAACTAAGTTGCCCGAAGGGTCTAAGTCAATGACTACAACTTCATCTTGTGGCCTGGCTCGTTTAATGACAGTGCCTACCATAGACGACAAAGTAGTCTTGCCACACCCGCCCTTAAAGGACGAGAACCCAATGACTGCGCATCGATCCAACGGTCGTTCTAGTACGTCGATCCAGGCGGACGCGGCGTCGTCTTTTCCGAAGCCAAATCGTTTCAGCAAGCGGTGAAAACCTGATGGTTTTGCGGTTGTGGTAACCGTATCTGGTGTTTCTTGCGGGGTGGTTTCCTTGGGCTGGTCCGTCTCTGCTTCATTGTTAAGGTAACGCTCATATGCCTCGGGGTCCATTTCCCGGAGACGTTGCGCCACAATGCGGTTACTGTCGGTTACTTCATCACTCGGTGCCGCAGGGGTAAGGTCTGCGAATTCCTGCAAGTTGTCGAAGTTATCTTGTTTAATTTGGCGCTCTCGGTCCTTATCCGGGGAGACATGCTCAGACGGATCAGGGTGAGTTACCTGATCACCTTCGTCGTCGAGCAACTTGTCAAAGTTCAACGACGACGTGTCAAAAGTTGCCATACCTATCCTTCCCGAATTTCAAAAACTACACCCAGTGTAACAGACAAACTGTCATCAAACCTACATCGGATCCGTCACACGACGATTAGACGGCGTAATCACAACCCTATTAGAACCCGGCGACGACAACACATGCACCAAAGACTGCTCCTTATTAGGCATAGACGACGCAGGCAATACCCTACTAGTCGACGTCACCGGCAAACTATCGCCACGCGACGCATCACGATCATCAGACACACGCAACATACCCTTCGCCCGTGACAACACATCCCGACTCATACGTGGCAACAACGTCGACGAGGACCTTTTACCTCTTACCGACAACGGAGAGTTATTCCACGAATACTCCGAACCACCCGCAGGACCCTCGTCCACATCGTCAAAATTACCATCTGTGCGGAACTGCGGAGACACACCACTATCAGTACTATCTGCAGCATCGTACACGTCTACTGCAATCTGACCCGGCTCAGAACGAAGAACCTCCAACAATGCCTGATCACCCGCCGCAGAACGAATATCATCCAACGCTTCCTGAGTAACCGTAGCCTTGATCTTGTCGGCATAATCATCCAAGTACTTCGCAGACAAGTTACTCAACGTAGAAGAATCCAACTGGGAAACCTCAAACACAGACGGCATATCCACAGCAATGTTCTTCTCCCTCAAATCCTCTACAGCACCACGAGCAGCCTCTTCTGCCGCCTGTCGAGCATGCGACATGGATACAGTAGACAACACTGAGTCAGTAGAGGTCTTCAAAGCCGTGGCAGACTGCAACAGCATGCGCTTTACTTCTTCTGGGTCCTTCGACGACAACGACTTATTAGTAGTTTGCTCATAATCGTCGATAGCCTGCCGCAATTCCTGTACTGCCTCTTCAGACCCCGGCGAATCTTTCAACTGCTCCGCAATGGAATTAGCCGCCATATAAGACGCCTCGACACCATGAGTAATATCAGAGTTCTCGGATTCCTTGTTATGTAAAATGTCCACAAGACCGTGGATATTTTCTACCAAAGGATTAAGTGCCTGGTGGAAAGAATTCTGCACAGAAAGACCAGCCCTTTGTGCCTCGTTTTTGACAATCATCTCAGCCGGGGTAGAGCCGTCGTCTTTAACACCTGGCATGAAATACAGGTACGGTTCGGAGAATTTATCATTTGGATCATGCAGCGGATTCTTCGCAAATACCCACTGCTCCTCATCCAAGATTCGGTTAAACTCGTCCACCTTGCCCCGATGCACATCGCGTTCTTGTTCCGCCTGCCGCAAAGCACGCAATGCCTTATCAATAGCCGCGGGCTCCTTGTCGTCCTCACGCGCTTTATTCAATGCCTTCTGGGCAGCGTCAACCGCGTTTTCCTTTTGCTTTAATTGCTCTACTCCACTTGTGCCACTGACACCAGCACCGAAGGCCGAGTCTGCTGCGAACTCCCGTAGCTTCTTTCCCGCGTGTCGCTGAGCAAACTCTTCTGTCCCGCGCTCAGCTTGGCGTTGCTCAAACCCTTCGATCTTTTTGGACACGAGCTCCAGGTTTGCTTTTTCTTTGTCCTTAGCGGCAAGGGCGTCCTTGTATTTTTTGATCTCAGCATCAGTTTGATATGCGCCGTTTTGGAACTTGTACTGCAGCTCATTCTTTTCATCCTGGATTTTCTGCAGTTCCTGATCCTTATTAAGCCACTTCATTGCGTCTGCTTCTGAAATGTCAAGGGCAGAGGCAATATCCCTGACCTGGCTGCGGCGCGCCTTTTGATCGCGTGTTACATAAGTTTTACCGTCAAGAACAATATCGTCAACCGCTACGTTACTTGCCTCAAATGCGGCCTTAGCGTCAGCTATTTTCTGCAATTGTGTTTTCTTCGCAACAAGGCGGTCGCGTTCATTAGTGTAGTACTCGACACTCATGCCAGATCGGGCTTCGTCAAGATCGTCAATAGCTTGAACGGTCTTGTTGAGATCGTCTTCGGCCTGATCCCAGGTCATAAGTTGTTCGCCTGTGACCCCGCGGTCGAGGTAGCCTGCGATCGTGTCCATGTTTTTGAGTTTGCGTTCGTATTCGATTTCTCGTTCTGTGGCAAACTCGCGGTTTTTGAATTTTTTAACGTCCCGTAAATCTAGCGGGATGGCAACTAGTTTGCCGGAGTCCTTATCAACGAGTTTCTTGTCTTCAGCTTCTTCTTTGAGCCTAATCATTTGACGCAACGCTTCTTCTCGCTCGTCAAGACCTGAAAGCCTGCGGACTGCTTCGTCTTTGCTGATTTTTCCGTCGCGCATTTTACGGCGGACGGTGGCGCGTTGGTTGTCGAGGTTGTTTAAGAACTGCTCTGGATTGTGGTACATCCGCTCCTGCATGGCAGTGGGAGTGTCTTCTTTTCCCTGCCCAAAAGCGGAGTTGATGATCTGTTCCATGTCGGCTCGTTTTTCTTGGTCTTTGGCAGTAATAGCTTGTAAGGCTTGGTCTTTTCCTTCAATTCCGTCTTTGTTGAATAGGGCACGTACGTCTTGTCCTGCGGTGGAGGTTTTAACGTTTTCTGCCAGTCGGTGCCAGTTAATGCTTCCTTGACCAGTGAGATCGTCGCGGGTGTAGACACCTTGGAAGATGGTGCGCTCAACGGTTTTGGAGCTAAACATTTCAGACCAAGAATCTGGCTTGTTTTGACGCAGCTGCGCGCCGGGGCCGATGCGTTCTGCATTGTAGCCAATAGCGAAAAGCAGGGCGGATATTCCAAGGTATTGAGCGACTGCGTGCAGCTCAGAGTCTGCGAACACCATCAGGACAGCTGCTGGTCCGGAAGTAAGCAGGAATACAATTACTAGGAAGTAGAGAAGGTAGACGAAGAACTCAAAGATTGTTTCCGTCAGTTCGTCGTACCACTTACGGTCATTGGTCGCAGTAAAGTTGGGCTTGAACATTTCCCAACCCAATTTGTAGGGCAGGGTGACAAAGTCCCAGACGGTGATGAGAAGGAATAGGGAGCCGCGTTGGAATAGTTTCCAGAGGTAGTAGGCGAGTGCGCCAAGAACTACTATGAAAAGTAGCGAGGTAAGAAGCGCGTAATGGTCAGCGTTAGGCACTTCAGTGCATGTTTCTAGTACAGCCTTGTCGCCAGTTTGCATGGCCTGTTTCCAGGTGTCGATGCAATTAACGTTTCCGGATGGGAAGTTAACAAGGTAGACCAGGTTTTCAACGACATTGGTGGCGTATTGGGTGCCTTCGCCTGCTCCTTGGGCAAGGGCAGAACCTAGTGAGGCTACGGCAGATATTGCTTTTGTCAGCAGTGTAATAGGGTTGAGGGATAAGACGTAGATTGTTCCAAAAACCACAAGGCCTTGCGTAATAGCACGAGTAAATACACGCACAGGGTCCTTGTGTTTTTTGTAATCAAACCCGTTAATGCGGGCAAATTGTGGAAGGTTTCCACTTACCTTTTCACGTGCTGACTTAGGCACCAACCACGCAAAGAAACCGTCACCGTCTGCTGCAGCAGGGGCCGTGGACCTAAAGACTGCAATACCAAATCCAAGTCCCGCGAGTGCAACTGGAGGGATAACATGATGAATTGCGTCTAATACGTTTTGTAGTCCATCACCGACATAGTTAAGGAGCAGGTCCGGATCAGTGATCAAACGAACCATCATGAGCATTAGGCCGGTGACAAAAATACCGATCTGCACGATAATAGTGATCAGAAACCCTACCAAAGTAGAGATAGGGTTCATCACTCCGTCATTGTACATAGGGGCATAACAGGCAACATTTGTGCCTGAACTATCAACAATGCCCATCCATTCAATGAGCGCATTACAACCCATAGTCTGCGTATCCCCTTATTAGTTAGCGCGAATCATCTGAGTCGATGTAGTGTCAGCAACTCGGGCGCGGTCTGGAAGCATGTGATCCAAAATCTTAATGCGGACCGCGTTTCCAGTACCGTCGTTAAACCAGCCCTCACCCTCGCGTCCTGCAACTGTCCGCTTCGTGGACGGGTCTTGCGGTGAGGTATCTGTGAGCATACGGTCTACAAGTGGTACAGAGTCTTGCATACCTACCCATCGGAATGATTCTTGCGCGTTTTCGGTAGTTTCCTGTTTCAGGATAATACGTTTTTTCACTAGAGTGAAGTCTTCGCCAAGGTGATGTGATAGCTGGGAGCCTGCCAGAACCCAGTTGCGTTCTTTTCTGCCCATGCGGTCTGTTTTTGCAAACATTTTCTCCGTTACCGCGGTACTGTCCTTAAACTCTGCAATCTCGTCACAAGCAAACACGCACACATCAGAGATTTGACTAAACCTCCACGCAGAATAGTCCGCAATGTGCGTCATCACTGCCTGAGTAAACCGCTGCGTCATGGACTCAGCGTCCTTGGTGGATTTTGCATCAAGACCATAGGTCCTAAACACCACACAGTTTGTGTCCGGGTGAACAACAGGAAGATCAATAACCTGACCGGCGCTGTTTTTCGGATCAATCAGCACAGACGAGTACGGCATATTAGCGTACAAGTTAAGCACATTGGCGACCTTCTGCATGTCCTTATCTTGCTGCGCTTCCTTTTCTACCCAGTACATAAGATCACGGGTGGATGCAATCTCGTGAGACTTGCGGTAGCTTTCAGTGAGCATATTAGCAAGCTTGCTGGCACTGTTCGACGAGCGCGGAATTTCCAGCAAAGGCAACATGACATCCAGGAACTGGGTTTGTGCCTTCTTGGGTGGATAAATCTTTAACGGGTCAAGGGACACATTGCCGTTAACAACATTGACTACTGTAACGTCATCGTCGTTGATGGAGCGAGAGAACACCTCATACTCGCCCTGGGGCGACGGGTCAACAATGTAGGTTGTTTTCTCCAAGTCAGCCAGGTATCCAAGTACCAGTTTCATAAAGTGCGACTTACCAGAGCCCTGCGCGCCTGTTACCGCAATGGAGGCGTTACCAGCGTCAGTGGATTCTACAAGATCAAGATAAATGATCTGCCCTAATGCGTTTGCTTTATTAATGGCAACCGGCACACCCTGCGAGTCGCCCACCCAGGAGGACCTGATAGGCATAGAGGATGAGTACATGCGCGATGTGGTAGATAGTTGAATGTCTTGGGTAACCCATGACGGTTCAATGCCAGGCAGCATTTGCTTATACGCGTCAAACTGTGCCCCTACGATTCGTTCAAGCTCATAGTTCTGGTTTTCAAAGAAGCTAATGGCATCACGTACACCTTCTTCTAGCGCGTCAAGGTTTTGGTGTGCGAAACAAAAAATAGTAGCTACACGCATAGGGATTGGGTTTGGTTCTGCGCGCAAAGCTCGACGCCATTGCTCTACAACGTCAGCAGTATCCTGGAACTCTTCGACGTCAATATCGTCCTTAGACAAGGATTCGTTTTCAGAGCTGATACGCTGGCGAATCTTGCGGAAAGTTTTCTTATCCAAAACCCCGAAGTCGTAACTAATGTGCTGCACAAAATCCGCGTCAACACTCACCACCCAGTCTACGTAGTCAGTAAACGTTTCCAACGGTGACTGTTCCTGAGCCGGAGTAGCAAGAACTTGCACAAAGGACTGAAAAGACGTCGGGCCATTAGGTGCGTCAGCGCGGCGAGAAGAAACATTGGCAACAGAAAGTGCTGTGGAAAGCTGCGTAGATCGGAATGCGCGGGCGAATGTTTCACGCATGCGGGGGCGAGCGTTTCCTTTAGAGTAAAGGTTTGCTGCGCCGTCAAGAATTGCGTTACCGTCAGCGTTTTTCTCAATCATAATTGAGGGGAAAGCCTTGGGGGAGAAGTTCTTTGTAGGCTCGTTGCTGACAACTGGGGTGATTGGCACATCAATAGCACGTAGCCGGGAACGATTGTAGGCCCATAGGAAGTGGTCTGCAGTGGCGCGCCGGGGCTGGAATGCTCGGGGGATTGTTTTGAATACGTCTTGTTCGATTTCGGCGATGTTGTCGTAGTCGAGGACGTCTGCTTCGTCGCCTTCGAGTAGTGATCCGAATGTTTTACCGACGAGTGAGATGTCGTGTGGGACGTGGACGCTGAGCATGTAGGTTCGTTGAAATTCTTTTTGTGCGCCGAGTTCGAGTCGTTCGCGGAATGCTCCGAGGTCTCGTCGGTAGGCGGGCATGGTGGTTTGGCTAAGTCCGGGCACAACCATGCGGGAGAGTAGTTCTTGTGGGTCGGTGCGTGATTTGTAGGCGTAGATGCTGAGGTCTAGTCCGAATACGGCAAGTTCTTTGAAGAGGTCGTCGTGTGCTTTTTGGGCAGCGTCGATGGATCGTGGTGTGTCGAGTGAGAGGTTGTATCCTTCGAGGATGTAGTTGAGGGTGACGTGTCCGTCTTTTGTGGTGGCAATGTTGTTGTTAATAGAGGCTAGAGGTTCTAGGTAGTGGCTCATTATCGGATTTGTTCTTTCTTGTTGTTGTCGATGTGGTCGATTCCTGTCCAGACGGGCTGGCGTGCTGTTTCTTTAAGGAGTCGGAATTGTTTTTCGACGGGTAGTGGTCCTAGTCGTGAGAGTCGGGCGACCCACCAGATGAGTATGGCGGCGATGATGAGTGCAATGACTGTGATTGTTACGACGGCGATGAGGAAGGGTGTTCCTTCGGTGAGTTTGCTGGCGATGACTGTGAGTACGACTGCTGTTATGAGGTCTGCGAGGAACAGGAGTATGACTGTCATGGATACGCGCATGCCTACGAGGTTGAATTGGAGTGGCATTTGGCGTACTCCGGCATAGAATCGGTATCGACGTGCCATTGTTTTTCCTTTGGTGGGGTGTGCGGTCTATGTCCATAGTAGGACAAGGATGCTGATGAGTACAGCTCCGCCGAGTAGGATTGCTGCGACGTGTAGTCCGGCTTCGAGGGCTATGTCTTTGAGTACGTTGAGTTTGATTTCTTCGAGTGCTTTTTGTTGTTCGGGGGGTTGTTTTTTGTTTTTGTTGTTGGTGTCTTTTTTGGTTTTGTCGTCGTCGGTTTTGTCGGTGGTGTCTTTGTTTTTCTTGGCTTGTTTTTTGTCTTCTCGGTTTTGTTTTACTTTGCCTGTAAAGGCTGCGGTTTGTGTGGCGATTTCTTGTACTGATTGTTTGTGTGCGTAGTAGAGTCGGCCTGCTGCGGCTGTGAGGATGAGTGCTGTAATCAGTAGTGTGAATAGTAGGGGTAGGCCGTGTAGGTTTGCGTAGGCGTCGGTGATTGTGTGCATGGGTGGGTCCTTTGTTGGGGGTTTTGAGTGTGTTTTTCTGGGGTCATTTTATCAGTCCTTTGTGGTTGGTGTGGGGATTATTGTGGCTGTGGTGGGGTTTGTGGGTGTTAGGGTTTCTTGGTGTGTTTCCGGGGCTTTGTTTGGGTGTTTTTGGGAGCTGTTGTGTTTGGTGTGTTTTGTATAGTGTTTTTTATTTTTGTAAACCTTTGACCTGGGGTTTTTGTTTTTCGGGTGGGTGTTTTGGCGGGGTTTGGGTATTTATATTCATTACGTAGTGTCATTTAGTATGCTTTCCAAAGTGTTTACG
>ERZ1030898.46-NODE-46-length-25967-cov-28.395107_pt1 | contig 25967 bp, 25 predicted proteins | sample MGYA00517298_ERZ1030898 | MGnify/ENA primary metagenome ERZ1030898 (study PRJEB33718, sample SAMN03159684) | human skin metagenome | collected 2014-05-20 | study: EMG produced TPA metagenomics assembly of the PRJNA266117 data set (Human skin bacterial metagenome... | reverse complement strand
ACGAGATTGCCTCTTGTCTCGTGGGCTCGGAGATGTGTATAAGAGACAGACCCCCACCTGTCCGCAATGCGGAGTTGCAGACGAGGCCTGCGCATCAGGCAAACGGGCCGGACGACAACGCGACCGCGAGAGCGATCGGCCAGGCGAGCAGGGTGAGAACAGACAATATCCCCAGCAGGGGGCGCTTGTCCCGCACCGCGATGACAAACCCCAGAACAGATGCCGCGATCAAGGCAACCCAATAAAGCCATTGGCCCCACATGGGAACGCGGTCACCCATAAACGGTGTTGCGATCCAAACCGCGACAAAAATCGGGTAGATAAACGCGCTGCGGTGAGCTTTCTCCATGATCCGACACCTCCACCACAAGTCAAAATAGTTGGTTAGTTCCCACTTGTCCGCAATGCGGACTTGCGGAGTGGCCTGTGGGGCGGGCATGGGCGGAGCTGACGTCGATAAGCGATTGCCAATAGTTGGTGAGCCCCCACTTGTCCGCAATGCGGAGTTGCGGACAAGTTGTAGCGCTCGCTAAAAACCGCATTTCCGCAGCTCAGAGGAATGTCGGGGGCGAGTTTTATAATGTCCGCAATCGAACTCGCATTCGCCTCAAGGGGGCCCGAAATGACCGCCGCAGTCGCCACAGAAGCCAACCCCATCGCCGTCGCATTAAGCCAGCAAATCGAAGACTCTCACCGCGCAATGACGCAGAGCAAAGCGGAGCTGTTGTCCGCAATCCAGACGTTTGATGAACTCGCACTCGCTATCGAATGTGGCTCCACGACCACCGCGCACTTCCTCATGCGCCGCCTGGGCGTGTCATCCTCAACCGCGCACGAGTACGTCAGCGTCGCGCACCGCCTGCGGCCCTTCCGTTACCTGCACAAACACTTCACTGCCGCTGCACTGAGCTACTCGGTGGTGCGGCTGCTGTTGAAGTACATGACGCCTGAAAATGAGCGTGAGCTGGTGGATCTCGCCCTCGGGATGGGTTACCACGAGCTCGAATGCGCGCTGGCGGGGAAGAAGTCGCAGGACGGGGAGGACGACGACAGCCCGCAGTACTACCTGAGGCTGCACAAGCGCGACAACGGCGATATCGCGTTCCACGGCAATATGAATGCAGCGGACGGGGCCGCGTTCGTCGCAGCGTTGAAGATCGGCGAAATCGCGTACTGCGACCTCGACGACGTGCTGGAGGACTTAGACCCCGAGGTCAACGGCGAAATCAACATTGCTCTCGAGCGCGCCGAGGAGGTGGAGGAGAACCGCCCCGCGCGGAAGACGGTCTCCGGCTACGGGCTGCCGATCGGGCGGATGCTGCTGCGGGCGCTCATGGGCATCGTCCACATGGCACGCACGACGCCGCGCAACACGCTAACCACGCCGGGCGCGCACGTGAACATTCTGGCCACTCCGGACGGCCGCGGGTATATGCCCAACAACGTGGGCGCGCCGTCGAAAGCCATCGCAGGCTTGCTGGCTAATGCGGACATACGCCTATCGACGGTCAACTCCGACGGCCTCATCCTCAACACCGGACGCAAACAGCGCCTGGCAACGAACGGGCAGGTCAACGCGCTGCTGGCGATGTGGGGCGGGCAGTGCGCGGCACCGGGGTGCACGCACACGCGCTTCATCGAGATCCACCACATCGAAGACTGGGCCAGCGGCGGTCTCACCGACCTAGAGAACCTCCTGCCGCTGTGCTCCGCCTGCCACTCCCTGGTTACGGAGGGGTATCTGCAGACGTTGAAGGAGCGATCAGACATCCACTTCGTCTACCGCGACGGGACGCGCTTCGTGTCCACGAACTACTCCCTGCCGCAGCGCAACGACACCATGCGGACCATGGAGGAGTGCAACTGGTCCTTCAACGACTAGCGCCGGTTAGAAGGGGAGCTGAACGCCCGGCAGACCCGGGAGACCCGGGATCTTGCCTGCAGCGGCTGCGGCGGCGCCGACCAGTGCGAGGACACCGGCGGCGATGCCGGTGCCGACCAGGATGTCGTAGGTGGTGCCGACCTTGTAGCCGCGGGCTGCGTCGTTCTTCAACGAGGAGGTGGCGCTCTTCGGCACTAGGTTCTTGTCAGAAGAACCCTTGTACGGACCGGAGTAGCCGGTGCCCGGTTCCAGCCTCTCGCGGATCTTGGCCTGGCCAATGTAGGCGGCGAGATAGGCGTCGTTGACCTCGGACGCCTTCTTCGGGTTCACTGCCGTCTCCAAGTTCTCTAGCGTTTCGTTCAACGTGCCCTCTTCAGCCTGTGCCGGTACGGCCGCCAAAGACAGGGCGGTGGTTGCGGCCAAAGCAGCTGCGGTGATGCGCTTCATTGGAAACTCCTTTGTGCGAATCTGACGTTAAATAACCCGGAACCGGGCTCGCAACAGTAAAACACAGGTTTCCGCAGGTGTTCAAGCCCTTCTGAAGATGTAACGCCCCCACCGTCTGTGACGATATACATACATCCAGATGCGAAAAACTCCCCTCCCGAGCTGGGGAGAGGAGTTCAGATACTGGATCTAAGCGCTGGAGCTCAGAACGGGAGCTGGCCAGCCAGCTGCGGCGGCAGAACGCCCGCAGCCTTTGCGCCGTAGCCGATCAGGCCGAGGCCAGCGACGGAGACAGCGATCCAGGTCAGGATCCAGCCAGCCTGGGTTGCACGGTATGCCTCCTCAGCGGAGGAGCCCGCCTCGATGGAACCGCCCATCATCTGGCCAGCACCCTCGGTTGCGGGTGCAGCGCCAAGACCCTTGTCACCAAGAATGCCGAGGAGCTTGATTGCCTCGACGCCCTGACGAGCCTCTTCGAGCTCGTTGTTCGGCTTCGGAGCTGCCTGTGCCGGAGCGGCGGCGAGGGAAATTGCGGTTGCTGCGGCCAGGGCAGCGGCGGTAAAGCGCTTCATGGGAATCTCCTAGGTAGAAGCTGACGGAATAGTTCCAGAAATCTGGACTACCGTCATTAAACCACATGTTTATGCAGCTCACAACTTTGAAGGCATCAGTAACACGACACAAGTTTCTGACGATTAATAGCGCTTTAAAACACCGCGGTGGAACCGGCAAAAGAAAAGCGCCGCCCCGAAAGCGGGACGGCGATGTGCGCGGTTGCGCTTAGAGCGGCAGATCCGGGATAGAAATCGTGCCCGCGGGAATCAAGCCTGCGGCCTGGGCGGCGTAAGCGATGATGCCCAGGCTGGCGGCTGCGACAGTGGCCCACAGAACGAACCATCCAAACTGCAGCCAACCGACAGCGGTGTTGATGCTCGAGCCAGCATCGACAGAGCCCTCGACAGTGGCGATACCCGCACGTAACGCCCCCTCGGTGTTCGGAATCAGGCCTTCCGCGTTCGCCGGAGAGACGGCGATCCCGGCGGTAAGGGCAGCGGTTGCAGTGGCAATAGAGACAGCGCGCTTGACGTTCATGAGAGCTCCTCAAGGATAGGTTCGGGCCAGCTGTAACTACCTGGCTGCTATCTATTAGACACGAGCAGCAGATGTCTGTCTTGAGAACCGCGAAATATATTCCTACTAGACAATCGCCGCCGATGTTTCACGTGAAACGGCCACTAGTTGTCCTCGAGGTTCGCGGGGAAGGTTGCGAACAGGGGCAAGGGCATTGCTTGTCGACGCATCACGTCACCCCACAGATCCGCACCCGCAGGAGCGACGACGTCGCTGGGCAAAGCGGGGGTGACAAACCAGTCGCCGCGCAGGATCTCGTCGTCGAGCTGCCCCGGCGCCCACTCGGCGTAGCCGGCGAAGATGCGGATGCCGTCGAGAAGCTCGCTGACCTCGAGGGGAGAGGCGTTGAGGTCCACGAGCACGAGGCGGTTGGCCAGGCGGTTGAGGTAAGGGTTCTCGGGGGCGCCGGCCGCGGTCACGCCAAGGCCCACCGCGGACTCGGGGCTGACCGGCCCGCCGATGTGCACGGCCTGCGGCTTGGCGGCCAGCTCGGCCCAGCCCGCGTCCATCACGTTGGCGACGGCGACCTCGCTGCGGCGGTTGAGCACCACGCCGAGGGTGTGGTCCGCGTCGTGCTCCAGCACCAGCACCACGGTGCGGGCGAACTCGGGGGAGAACATGCCGGGCGCGGAAACGAGCAGCATGCCCGGCTCGGGCTCCACGCGCTCCAGCGCGTTGAACAGGCGGTCTGCGTAGAAATACTCAGGCATTTTCCCTCTCCCACCAGGCTTTCAGCTCGGCAACGGCTTCGTCGTGCTCAAGTTCGCCGCGCTCCAGGCGCAGCTCCTTGAGATACTTCCACGCCTTGCCCACCTCCGGGCCGGGTTTGAGACCCAGGATCTGCATGATCTCGTTGCCGTCCAGATCCGGGCGCACGCGCGCGAGGTCCTCCTTGGCGGCGATGTCGGCGATGCGCTCCTCCAGGTGGTCGTAGGTGCGCTGCAGGCGCGCGGCCTTCTTGGCGTTGCGGGTGGTGGAGTCGGCCCGCACGAGTTTGTGCAGCTTGGGCAGCAGCTCGCCGGCGTCGGTGACGTAGCGGCGCACGGCGGAGTCTGTCCACTGGCCCTCGCCGAAGCCGTGGAAGCGCATGTGCAGGAACACCAGCTGGCCCACGTCCGAAATGACGTGCTTCGGGTACTTCAGGGCCTTCAGGCGCTTGCGGGCCATCTTCGCGCCGACCACCTCGTGGTGGTGGAAGGTCACGCCGCCGCCCTCCTTGGGCGCGCGGGTGGCGGGTTTGCCGATGTCGTGCATCAGCGCCGCCCAGCGCAGCTTCAGGTCCGGGCCTTCGTCCTCGAGTTCGGTGGCCTGGCGCAGCACGGTCAGCGAGTGGCGGTAGACGTCCTTGTGCTGCATGTGCTCGTCGGTCTCCAGCTGCAGCGCGGGAATCTCGGGCAAAATATACGAAGCCAAACCGGTGGACACCAGCAGGTCGATGCCCTCCCAGGGACGCGCGCCGAGCATGAGTTTATCCAGCTCAGCCTGCACACGCTCGGCGGTGATCCGCTCGATCTCGCCCGCCATGTCGCACATCGCGCTATACACCCGGCCGGCCACGTTAAAGCCCAGCTGGGAGACGAAGCGGGCCGCGCGCAGCATGCGCAGCGGGTCGTCCCTAAACGACACCTCGGGCTCCTGTGGGGTGTCCAGCACCTGCTGCACAAGGTCCGAAAGTCCGTCGACGGGGTCGTGGAAAGTGGGGGAGAGGCGGAGCTCGCTATCAAGCGAAAGCTCAATGGCCATGGCGTTGCAGGCGAAGTCGCGGCGGATGAGGTCGCCCTCGAGCGTGTCGCCGAAGGTGACTTCGGGGTTGCGGGTCACGCCGTCGTAGAGGTCGGAGCGGAAGGTGGTGATTTCCACGGTTTCGCCGCGGCGGATGGCGGAGACGGTGCCGAACTCGATGCCGGTGTCCCACACCTTCTCGCCCCATTCGTCCAGGATCTCCTGGATCACCTCGGGGCGCGCGGAGGTGGTGAAGTCGAGGTCGTGCACCCCGCGGCCGAGCATCGCGTCGCGCACCGAGCCGCCGACCATATATAAGGTCTCGCCGCGGCCGGAAAACAGTTGCGCGAGGGGCTCAAGCAGAGCAGCATGCTTGGCCACGACATCCTGCGCCCTCGCCATCAGAGCAGGGGCGGCCAAAGGGTCGGTCGGGTCTGGCATATCGAAGAGCTTCTGCGTCACCCGGGACACGATACCCGCCACCCCCGCGCGGGAAGTACCACAACCGGCCGAAAGACCGATACCATGACACGAATGAGTGACAACCAGCGCCCGGTACCGGGGCCCTCTAACGGCAAGGGGGGCTCCGGCGGCGGTAAGCGTCGGCCGCGGCGCCGGCGCGGGGGCAAACCCGCCGAGCAGCAACAGCAGCCGGGAGACAAACCGAAGCGGAAGCGGAATAACCGCCGCGGAAAGAACTCCCGCGGCGGGCGCAAGCAGCACAATCGTCGGAGGTCGAAGTACCAGCAGCACGATTCGTCGATAGAGACGCGCGACGAGACCTCCGCCGGCGGCCTGGTGGTCTCCGGCATGGCCGAGGCCGTGGGCAAAGACGGCAAGGTGGACATGAGCCGCATCTACGTCGCGCTCATCGGCCGCTTGGACCGCCGCGGGCGGCTGTTGTGGTCCATGCCGAAAGGCCACGTGGAAAACGGCGAGCACCAGTGGGTCACCGCCGAGCGCGAGGTGTGGGAGGAAACCGGCATCACCGGAGAGGCCTTCGACACCCTGGGCACAATCGACTACTGGTTCGTCTCCGACGGCGTGCGCATTCACAAGACGGTGCACCACAACCTGCTGCGCTACGTCGACGGCGTGTTCAACGACGAGGACCCAGAGGTCACCGAGGTGGCGTGGGTGCCCATGAGCGATTTGATGGAGCACCTCGCGTACGCCGATGAGCGCAAACTCGCGCGCATCGCCTACGACCGGATGCCGGACTTGGCCAGAAAGGAAAAGAAGGCCGGAAGGGCAACTCCGCGATGAACCGGTACGCCGCGCTGGCTGCCGTCGTGCTCGCCGCCCCCGCCGTGCCGCTGGCGCCGGACAGCCCGGAAGTGACGGAGCACTGGGCGAACCTGACCGTGCGCCCGTCCGAGGGCGAGCAGGCGAGTGTGGAGGTTGTCGAGGCCCCGCGCGCCATCTCCGCCCACGATCCGTTTCACGTGAAACTTCGCGTGACCAACCACACCGAGGACACGCTCGAGGGCTTCAGCGTGGTTCCGCGCCGAGCTTCGGCGGTGGCCTCCGTGATGGAGCAGCGCTACGCAACCATCGCCGGCCCGCAGGAGTATTCGGTGGTGGGGGACGCGCGTGACGTCGATAAGCAATTGGCCCCCGGCGACTCGCTGGAGATCGAGATGGACCTGGGCCTCGACCTGCCGGATGTGGGCACGTACCCAATCATGCTGCAGCTTCTCGACGCCTCCGGTGCCCCCCTCGACACCGACCGCTTCCACATGGGCGTCAAGGGCGTCCGGGACAACATCCGGGCCGCGGAGCTGACCGCGCTCTACCCGGTGACCGCGGACGTGGACATCCTGCCCGGCGAGACCGGCGAGGCACCCGAGACGCAGCCGCTGGTGCTGGCGAACGACTCGCTGGCCGGCCAACTCGCGCCCGAGGGGCGGCTGAGCAAACTGGTGGACCAGTACATCGAGGCGGCCCAGACACCGGGAGTTGGTTACGCCACCTGCGTCGCGCTGGACCCGGCGCTGATCGACACCGTGGAGCGCATGCAACACGGCTACACCGTTGACGACGAGCGCCCCGCCGTGGTGGAGGAACCGAAGCGTCTGCGCGACTCCTGGGGAGGCGAGGGCGACCCCGACGGCGAATCCGGCGCCGGCGTAGACGACGCGAAGGTGTGGCTGGACAAGGTGCGCCACATCGCCGCCACCGGCTGCGTGGTGTCGCTGCCGTGGGCGAACGCGGACTTAAACGCCGTGGCGCGCACCGGCGACACGTGGCTCATGCGCGAGGCGGTGGAGCGCGGGCCGTTCGTGCTGCAGCGCGTACTGGGTACCGCCGGCACCCTCAACACCGTGGTCACCGGCGCAGGTTACGTCGAAAACGGCACCGCGCCGGCGCTGGGATGGGCGGACCATTCGCGCTCCACCGTCATGGACGAAGGCATGCAGGCCGCGTGGGAACGCGCCGAAGCGGCCGAGGTACAGGAAGAACACGACGGGTCTGAAAGCGCCCTGGAGCGCGCGGACCTGGCGGATCTCGCCGGGTCGGCCGCACCCGCACCGCAGCAACCAGTGCGCGTGCTGGCCGCCGCCGAGGGCAGGAACTACGGCTGGATCGCGCCGGGAGTGATGACGGTGGGCTACCAGTCCTCCCTGGCCACCGTGCTGGCCGCCACCGGCGTGGACCCCGAAACCACCGGTTTTTCCCAGCAGAACCTGCGCTACAACTACGCCGTGGACTCCAAGGCCGCCCGCGACACCAACGCCGCCGCCGCGGTGCGGCTGGCCGCCCAGTCCGCCTGGGTGGCGGGAGACTCCGGGGAGCAGCCGGAGCCGGTCCTGGTCGCCCCGCCAGTGAACTGGGACGCGGACACCGCCGCCGCCGTGCTGGGCACCGTGGCCGAGCTAGTCACCGGCGCGGGCGCGCACCCCATGGCGTTTGGCACCTACCTGGACGCTCCAGCTGATGTTCAGCCTGCGGGAGAGCCGGAGCAGCACACGGACCCCACCGCGTTTACCGACGCGGAGGTGCTGCAGGTGACCCAGCAGGCCGGGTTCATCAACGACCTGACGGGGTTGATGGTGCCCGACACCGGCATTGCGCTGACCCGCTACGGGTTCACCCTGCCGCTGCGCCGGGACCTGCTGCAGGCGCTGTCCATCGGGCAGCGCCGCGCAATGTCGCGCTACAGCGACGCGGCGGCGGCCACTAGCGAGCGCCTCGGCGCCTCCCGTGCCGCGCTGGGAGACCTGCGCTCGGCGGTAGACCTGATCCCGCCCGGGAACGTCTACACGCGCACCTCCAATTCCAGCCCACTGCTCATCGTGGCCCGCAACGGGTTGCCGCTGCCGGTGGAGACCTCCATCAACTTCTCCGGGCCTGCGGACGCCCGCCTGCACGTGCCCGGGGTGCTGCGCATCCCGGCCCGCGGGTCTGTCACGGTGCAGATGACCGCGGACCTGCCGGAAAGCTCCCGCGGCACGGACCTGAATCTGTACCTGGCGAGCGCGAACGGGCAGCCGATCTCGCAGCCCGTGGACATCTCCGTGCGCACCACGCGGCTCACGGTGGGCCGCTGGCTCGCCATCGCCGCGCTGGTTCTGGCCGGGCTGCTGGTGGTCATCGCGTTGCGCGGCGCGCGGGGCAGCCCGCCCGCAAGCAGCGAACGAGAACCACAGCCCAGCAGACGTAAGAATCGGAGAACCAAGTGACGGAACAGGGACTGCGCCGGCGCATTGTCACGCCAGCGCCGCCAGCGCCGGTACCGGCGCCGCGCGAAACCAAACCGGCGCGCGAGGAGCTCGAGGACGGCGCGCCGGATAAGTCGCTGCTGACCACCAGCCCCAAGGGTGAGACCATCGCCCCGCCGCAGACCGCCGACACCGTAGCCGCGGGCACAGCAGGCACTGTCGCTGTCGCCGAACCCCAGGCCAGCGAGGAGGAGCCCACCGCCAAGGGCGGGGAGAAGGTCGTGCGCGCCACCGGCTCCATGGCCGTGGCCACCCTGATCTCGCGCATCACCGGGTTCATCCGCACCGTACTCATCGGCGCGGCGCTCGGCGAGGTCGTGGCGGCGTCCTTCAACACCGCCAACACGCTTCCCAACCTGATCACGGAGATCGTGCTCGGCTCCGTGCTCACCGCGCTGGTGGTGCCGGTGCTGGTGCGCGCGGAGAAGGAGGACGCGGACCACGGCGCGGCGTTTATCCGCCGCCTGTTCACGCTGACCCTGACGCTGATGACAGTGGTCACCGTCGCCGCCGTGGCGGCCGCGCCGCTGCTGAGCCGGATGATGATGGACGAGGACTCCCTGGGCAACCTCGTCCAAACCACCTCGTTCGCGTATTTGGTGCTGCCGCAGATCTTCTTCTACGGCATGTTCTCCCTGTTCATGGCAATTTTGAACACGAAGGAGCACTTCCGCCCGGGCGCCTGGGCCCCGGTGGCCAACAACGTCGTCTCCATTGCCGTGCTCGTGGCGTACATGGCGCTGCCGGGGCGGCTGAACCCGGCGGCGCCGACGTCGATAAGCAATCCCCACGTGCTCCTGCTGGGCCTTGGCACCACGGCCGGCGTGGTGGTGCAGTGCCTGATCATGCTGCCCGCGCTGCGCAAGCTGGGCATCGATTTACGCCCGCTGTGGGGCATTGACGAACGCCTCAAGCAGTTCGGCGGCATGGCGCTGGCGATTGTCACCTACGTGGCCATTAGCCAGTTCGGCTACGTCATCACCTCGCGCATCGCGTTTGACGCGGACGCGGCGGCGCAGTTCATCTACCAGCAGCACTGGATGTTGCTGCAAATGCCGTACGGCATCATCGGCGTCACCCTGCTGACCGCGATCATGCCGCGCATGTCCCGCAACGCCGCGGACGGCGACGACGCAGCCGTGGTCGCGGACCTGACCATGGGCACGAAGCTGACGTTCATCGCGATGCTCCCGATCATCATCTTCATGACGGCGCTGGGCCCCGACATCGCCCACGCCCTGTTCGCCTACGGCTCGTTCAGCCCCCAGGCCGCGCACCTGCTCGGCCTGACCATCTCCGCATCCTCGTTCACCCTGATCCCGTACGCGCTGGTGATGCTGCACCTGCGCGTGTTCTACGCGCGCGAAGAGGCGTGGACGCCCACGTTCATCATCGCCGGCATCACCGGCACGAAGATCCTGCTGTCCGCGCTCGCGCCGTACATCGCGCAGGACCCCAGCCACGTGGTGGTGCTGCTCGGTGCGGCGAACGGCTTCGGCTTCGTCGCCGGCGCGCTCATCGGCGCGCTGCTGCTGCGCCGCAAGCTGGGCACCCTGCGCTCCAGCGACGTGCTGCGCACCTCCATCTGGGCGGTGGCCGCGGCACTCGTGGGTGTTGCGGTGATCTTCGGTGTGCGCTGGCTGCTTCGCGACGTCGCCGGCCTGCACCTGCCCGAGGCCCTCGGACGCCTCATCGGTGCCCCCAGCCTGGGCAACCTCATCGAGGTGGTCCTGCTGGGCCTGCTGTTTCTGGTGGTCACCGGCCTGGTGCTGTCGCGCTCCAAGCTGCCCGAGGTGCAGAACCTGGGCCGCGCGCTGCAGCGCATCCCGGTGCTGGGGCGCTTCATCCGCCCGGACGAGGACCGCGCGCTCGAGGTGGGCGAGGCGGACCCGCGGGACGTGTCCAACCAGTTCCTCGCCTCCGACACCTTCAACGCCTCCCCGGTGCCGCCGCCGATGTCGGCCGGTGTGGTCCGCGGGCCGCGTCTGGTGCCGGGCGCGAGCGTGTCCGACGGGCGCTTCCGCCTGATCCGCGACCACGGCGCCACCACCGGCGCGCGCTTCTGGCAGGCGAGGGAAGTGGCCACCGGCCGCGATGTGGCGCTGACGTTCGTGGACACCACCGGTGCCGCCCCGATGGCCCCGGCCACCCCCCGCGAGGCGGCGCTGAAGGCCGCCGGCGTGGCGCGGCGCACCCGCAAGATGGACAAGCTGCACCTGCCTGCGGTGGCCGAGAACATTGAAATCCTGTCGTACCGTTCCGGCGCCCTCGTGGTGGCGGACTGGGTGGAGGGCTCCTCGGTCAAGGCCGTGGCGGAGTCCGGCCAGACACTGCACACCGAGGCCGTGGCCAACGCGCTGGCACCGCTGGCCGGTGCCATGGCCGCGGCGCACGAGGCGGACGTGCCGCTGGGGCTAGACAACCGCCAGCAGCTGCGCATCGACCACGAAGGCCACGTGCGCCTGGCGTTCCCGGTGGTGCTGCCGGACGCCACCCCGGCAACCGACGCGGAGTCCTTCGCCTCCGCACTGACGCTGCTGACCAGCAACGTCAGCTCCGACGACCTGGACGATGTCACCGCCCGCACCCGCGCGCTCGTGGACGCGGACGCGGTGGACCAGGCCGCCTTCCGCGACATCGAGCGCGCCCTGTACGAGGCGGCGAACCTGCCGGTGCCCAACGAGGACGCGCCGACGGACGAGATCCCGGTGGTGGAGATCTACGAGCCGGTCGAGCCGGTGGCCGAGCACGTGGAGGACCCGGACGAGCTGCGCGGCGGCTTCGGCGGCCGCACCATGGGCCCGGTGACCATCGGGCTGCTCACCTTCGCCGCGGTCATCGCCGCGGTGCTGGTGGGCGTGCTCACCACGTACCTGGTGGACTTCGTCTCCGGCGAAAACGTGGTGGACCGTCCGTCGGCCGCGCCCACAACCACCACACGCGACCCGGGCATGCCGGTGGTCATCGGCCCGCTGAACATGGAGGTCTTAGACGACAGCTCCGTGCAGTTCACCCCTGAGGACGGCTCGACGTTCACGCTTGAGCAGGTGCTTATCGACGCCTCCGGTACCGCCAACTACACCCTGTACGGCGTGACGGCAGAGCAGGAGACCGCGCACCCGCCCGTGATCGCGGAGGGCAAGTTGCGGGGCGGCCAGATCAGCGCCGACGTGGAAACCAACGAACCACTGTTACGCGTGGTGCTGAAGGTAGACAGCGAGACGGATGTGAAGAACCTCTCGCTGGTCGGCCACGAGGTTGTCCACTGAAATGCGCACCCGGCCCTAGGCAGGGGGTCTAGGGCCGGGGCATAGTGGGGGCAACTGAATTTTTGGGGGGAAAATGGACTACATCAACGACCGGCAGCTGGTGGCGAACTACCTGGCAGGGGACCGGCAGGCCTTCGCGCTCATCGTGCGGCGCCACCGCAAACGTATGTACTTCGCCGCCCGCAACTTCGCGCGCAACGAGCAGGACGCCCAAGACATCGTCCAAGACGCCCTGTTCAAGGCGGCGCGCAGCATGCACACCTACCGCGGGGAAGCGAAGCTGTCCACGTGGCTGCACCGCATGACCATCAACGCGGCGATAGACCACCAGCGCAAAGACGGCCGCTCCGGCGCCCAGTGCAGCCTGGACGACAACGACTCGGTCGACATCGACGCGAACAAGTACCTCGCCTACAACCCCATGGAGAACATGGAGCGCACGATGGCCATGCGGCAGGCCCTGGCGGTGCTGCCGCAGGCGCAGCGCAAAGCGCTGTGGCTCATCGACGTCGCGGGCATGAGCGTCGGCGACGCCGCCGCGGAACTCGGGGTGCAACCCGGCACCGTGAAGTCGCGCCGCTACCGGGCGCGCGAGGCCGTCGCAGCGGCGATAGGGGAGGCGGCGCCGGCGCGCTAAGATCTGCAACCATGACTTCCCCCGGCTTCAACTTTGTCACCCCGAAAACCGATGCGGCACCGGCGCCCGCAGCCGCCACCACCGGCACCGACGAAGTGCACGACCTGATCATCGTCGGCTCCGGCCCCTCCGGCTACACCGCCGCCCTCTACGCCGCCCGCGCCGAGCTGAAACCGCTCGTGTTCGAGGGCTACGAGTACGGCGGCGAACTGATGAACACCACCGAGGTGGAGAACTTCCCCGGCTTCGAAGACGGCATCATGGGCCCGGATCTCATGGCGAACATGCGCGCCCAGGCCGAAAAGTTCGGCGCGGACCTGCGCCAGGAGCTGGTGGACTCCGTGGACTTTTCCGGCGACATTAAGAAGGTCGTCGTGGACGACGAGGTCTACCAGGCCCGCGCCGTCATCCTCGCCACCGGCGCCGCGCCGCGCCACCTGGGCATCCCGGGCGAGGAGGAGCTGACCGGCCGTGGCGTGTCCACCTGCGCCACCTGCGACGGCTTCTTCTTCAAAGACCAACACATCGCCGTCGTCGGCGGCGGCGACTCCGCCATGGAGGAGGCCACCTTCCTGACCAAGTTCGGCTCCAAGGTCACGCTGATCCACCGCTCAGAGAACTTCCGCGCCTCCAAGATCATGCTCGAGCGCGCACGCGAAAACGACAAGATCGAGATCCTCACCAACACCGTCGTCGACTCCGTGGTGGAAGCGGACGGCAAGGTCGGCGGGCTGAACATCCGCAACACCGTCACCGGCGCAGAAAGCGTGCTGGATGCCACCGCGCTGTTCGTTGCCATCGGCCACGACCCGCGCTCCGGATTCCTGGCCGGCCAGGTGGCCGTGGACGAGGGTGGTTACGTCGAGGTAGCGGAGCCGTCGACAAGCACGAGCGTTGCAGGCGTGTTCGCGTGCGGCGACCTGGTGGACAAAACCTATCGCCAGGCCATCACCGCCGCTGGCGCCGGCTGCCGCGCCGCGCTGGACGCACAGCACTACCTGGCGGCGCTGTAGACTAGCGCGCATGAACGCACCAGTTGATGTGACCCAAGCAACCTTCAAAAACGAGGTCATCGAGGCGGACACCCCGGTGCTCGTGGACTTCTGGGCGGAGTGGTGCGGCCCGTGCCGCAAACTCTCCCCGCTGCTGGACGAAGTCGCACAGGAAATGGCCGGCCAAGTCAAGGTGGCGAAGGTCAACGTGGACAACGAGCGCGCGCTCGGCGCCATGTTCCAAGTCATGTCCATCCCCGCCGTCCTGCTGTTCAAGGACGGCAAAAAGGTCGACGAGTTCGTGGGTGTGCGCCCCAAATCCGAGATCGTTTCCAAGATTCAGGCGCAGCTCTAGCGGCGCGTAGACTGACTCTGTCCATCCGAATAGAAAGGCCCGCATGCAAGACATTTTGCGCGTTGGCGACTCCAGCACACGGGTCGCCGAGGTCCGGATGTCCTTAGCCCGCCTGGGCCTGCTAGACGGCTACGAGGGCGAGATCGACTCCACCCGCCGCTTCACCGAAGCCGAGATGCTTTACGACGACACGCTGTGCGAAGCCGTCAAAGCCTTCCAACAATCCCGCGGCATCGTGCCCACCGGGACCATCGACTCGGCGACGCTGCGGGAACTGCGCGAAGCGTCCTACACCCTCGGCGCGCGCGTGTTGAGCTACCAGCCCGGCCAGGAAATGGTCGGCGACGATGTCCGGCAGCTGCAATCCCAGCTCCACGAGCTGGGCTTCTACCCGCACCGGATAGACGGCCGCTTCGGTCCGCACACCTACGAGTCGCTGATGAACTACCAGCTCAACTCCGGGCTGGAAGACGACGGCGTGTGCGGCCCCGACACGCTGCGCGCCCTGTCGCTTCTGGGCCGGCGCATCACCGGCGGGTCAGTCCAGGCCATCCGCGAGCGCGAGACCGTGCGCCAGGCCGGCCCGAACCTGACCGGCAAGCGCGTGGTCATCGACCCGGACCTGGGCGGCACCGACCGCGGCCTGGTGGTGGACGGCCCGTACGGCCCCATCACAGAAGAAGAAATCCTGTGGGATTTGGCCCAGCGCATTGAGGGGCGCATGGTTGCCGCCGGCATGGAGACCATCCTGTCGCGCCCGCGCGGCGACAACCCCTCCAACAAGCAGCGCGCCGACCTGGCCAACGGGTTCAAGGCGGACCTGGTCATTTCGCTGCGCCTGGACTCCTACCCGAATGAGAAAGCCAACGGCGTGGCCACGTTCTATTTCGGCTCCGAGAAGGGCAGCTCCTCGTTAACCGGGGAGACGCTCTCGGGCTACATCCAGCGCGAGGTCGCCGCCCGCACTCAGCTACAGAACTGCCGTAACCACGCCCGCACCTGGGAGATGCTGCGCATGACCCGGATGCCGTCGGTGGAACTTGTGGCCGGCTACCTCACCAACCCGGGGGACCTGGCCATCCTCACCGACCCAAACGAGCGCGACGCCATCGCCGAAGCCGTCGTGGTGGCCGTGAAGCGCCTCTACCTACTCGACCACGACAACCGGCCCACCGGCACCTACTCCTTCAAGGAGCTGCTGCGGGAGGAAAAGCACGCCTAGTCGGTGCCTTGGATGAGCCCCATGATGCGCTCGAAGTCGTCCTTGTCGCCGAACTCGACCACGATTTTGCCCTTGCGCTTGCCCATGGTCACCGACACCTTGGTGTCCCAGATGTCAGCCAGTGAGTCGGCGGCGCGGGTGAGGTACTCCGGCTGCGGGGCGGGCTGACGCTTCGGCTTGTCCGGCACCTTGCCGCCTGCGTTGATCAGGGACACGGCCTCTTCCGTGGCGCGGACGGACAACCCCTCGGCGACGATACGGTCAGCGAGTTGGGCCTGGGCGTCAGCGGAGTTGTCGCCAATCTTGATGCCCAACAGCGCACGCGCGTGGCCTGCGGAAAGCACGCCGGCGGCGACGCGGCGCTGCACGCCCACGGGCAGGTTGAGCAGGCGGATCGCGTTGGTGATCACGGGGCGCGAGCGGCCCAAACGGTCCGCGAGCTGCTCCTGGGTCACGCCGAACTCGTCGAGAAGCTGCTGGTAGGCGGCCGCCTCTTCGAGCGGGTTGAGCTGGACGCGGTGGATGTTTTCCAAAAGCGCGTCGCGCAGCATGTCCTCGTCGGAGGTTTCACGCACGATCGCCGGGATGTGCTTCAGGCCGGCCTTGGAGGCGGCGCGCCAGCGACGTTCGCCCATGATCAGCTCAAAACCCTCGGGCGTGTCGCGCACAACGATGGGCTGGAGCAGGCCGAACTCGCGGATGGAGTGGACCAGCTCAGCCAGCTCGTCCTCGTCGAAGACCTGGCGCGGCTGCTTCGGGTTGGGGATGATCTGGCCGACCGGGATCTCCTGGTAGCGCGCGCCCACCGGCACGGGCTGGATCACCTTGTCGCGCTTGGCAGACACTGTCGGGGCGCCCTGGACTTTCTTTTTGGGGGCACCCTTTGGTGCGTCGTCAGGCTTGGGTGCTTCCTTGCCAAAGATCACGTCGGAGGCGCCCCCGCCGATGCCCGGGGTCTTGCCGTTTTCGTCGATGTCCGACGGCGTCGACGGGATAAGCGCCGCCAGTCCGCGGCCGAGGCCGCCCTTGCGTTCTGCCATTGATTAGTCCTCCTCAGAGTCGAGCTGGTTGTAGACCTCGGGGCTCACGCCGATCGGGCCGGTAGTGGGGTGGGGCTGGTAGTCGCCGCGGGTAGCCAGCTCCTTCGCCGCGTCGAAGTAGGCCAGCGCACCGCGGGAGCCGGGGTCGTAATCGATGACGGTCTGGCCGTAGCCGGGCGCCTCGGAGACCTTCACGGAGCGGGGGATGACGTTGTTCAGCACCACTTGGCCGAACTGGCCGCGCACCTCGTCAGCCACGTCGGCGGCAAGGCGGGTGCGGGCGTCGTACATCGTCAGCAGGATCCCGGAGATGTGCAGGTTGTGGTTCAGGTGCTCGCGGATCATGCCGATGTTGCTCAAAAGCTGGCCCACGCCCTCGAGCGCGTAGTACTCGCACTGGATGGGGATGAGCACCTCGTCCACCGCGGTCATCGCGTTGATAGTGAGCAGCCCAAGCGACGGCGGGCAGTCAATGAACACGTAATCGAAGCCGTGCTCGTCCAAAAAGCCCCGGCGGATCTGGTCGTGCAGGCGGTATTCGCGCCGCACCATTGACACCAGTTCAATCTCCGCGCCGGCCAGGTCGATGGTGGCGGGGATGCAGAACAGGTTCGGGTTCTCCGGGTGCGGCTGCACCGCGTCGGAGCCCTCGGCCTCGCCGATGAGCAACTCGTAGCTCGACGTGGTGCCGGAGGTGTGCTCCGCACCGAGCGCGGTCGACGCGTTGCCCTGCGGGTCCAGGTCGATCACCAGCACCTTCAAGCCCTGCTTGCTCAGCCCGGCCGCCAGGTTCACGCTGGTGGTGGTCTTGCCCACGCCGCCCTTCTGGTTGGCCACGGTGATCACGCGCGGCTGGTCCGGCTTCGGGAGCGTTTCGCTTCTCGACGTCACCCGCGCCGCCCGCATCGCCGCCTCCATCACAGGAGTCTCGTCGTAGTTTTCCATCTACGCCCCCTTCTTTCTGCGCTGGATACGAATCAACGTGGTGGGCTGCTCCAGCACGGATCCGCCCACGGTAAAGATCTCCGCCTCGCCGCCGCCGGCCTTCGCAATAGCCTTTTCGTCGCGCTCGAGTTCCTCGGCCACGGATTCGCCCTTCATCGCAATCATGTACCCGCCGCCCTGCAGCAGCGGAATGGACCACCCGGCGAGCTTACCCAGCGGGGCGACGGCGCGGGATGTGACGGCGTCGAACTCCGCCTTCGCCTGCTCCTCAGCGCGCCCACGCACCACAGTCACGTTGTCCAGGCCTAGCTCTGAGACGACCTCTTTGAGGTAGGTGGAGCGCTTTAGCAGCGGCTCGATCAGCGTGATGGAAAGATCCGGCCGCGCGATCGCCAGCGGGATGCCGGGAAGGCCCGCACCGGAGCCGATGTCCGCAACCTTCCGCCCGGGTTCGAACGCCTCCGCGATTACCGCGCAGTTGAGGATGTGGCGCTCCCACAAGCGGTCCAGCTCTTTCGGCCCGATAAAGCCGCGCTCGGCGGCCGTGGTGGCCAGCGAGCGGTGGTATGCCTCGGCCAATCCGAGGCGTTCTCCGAAGACTTGGGCTGCGGCTGCAGGGGAGGTATCCGACATGCACAACACTGTAGTCGGCCCGCCGACATGAAAAAGTCCCGGCCACAAAGGGCCGGGACTACACGTCGATAAGCTAGTGCTACTTACCTTGCTTCCGCTGCTTCTTCGTGCGGCGGTCCTTGGTGCGCGCGCCCGGGGCGGGGGCGGTGGTGCGCTTGAGCTCCACCTTGCGCGCCTCCTCGGCGGCCTCTTCTTTGTCCATCTTGTTGTTCAACCACATGGACTGGAAGAACGTCCAAACGTTGTTGGTGAGCATGTAGAACAGCAGGCCGATGTGCCAGATCACGCCGGTGGCAAGAATCATGACGGGGAAGAACCACATCATCATCTTGTTCATCAAGCCCATCTGGCTCTGCATCATCTCGGCCATCTCGCCCTGCGGCTTCGGGCCCTTGCCGGCAGCCTTGCGGGCCTCCTGGCGCTTGACCATGATGCGGGCGTTGAGGTGCGTAAACGCCGCACACAGCACAACCAGCGGCAGGCACACGGCGATGATCTGCGCGCGGGTCAGGTCCACGTTGCTGAACGCGGCGTAGGCTTCCTGCGGCATGGACATGTACGCGGACAGCGGCACGCCGAAGAAATCTGCGTCCAGGAAGGACTGCACGTCTTCAGCCGGGAAGGCGTAGTTGGCGGTGGAGCGGTTTTCCTCCACAGACATTCCCAGCTCACTGGTGCGGTTAAAGGAGCGCAGCACGTGCAGCAGGCCGATGAAGATGGGCAGCTGCACAATCGGCACGATGCAGGACGACAGCGGGTTCGTGCCGTTTTCGCGGTAGAGTTTCTGCGTCTCCTCGGCGATCTTCTGCTGGTCGCCCGCGTACTTCTCGCGGATCTCCTGCATCCGTGGCTGCATCTCCTGCATTTTGCGCATGGAGCGCATCTGGTTGACCATCGGCTTCAGCAGCAGCAGGCGCACCGTGCAGGTGAGCAGGACGATGGCCAGGATCCAGGAGATGCCCGAATCCTTGGAGATGACAAAGCCGAGAACCTCGTGCCAGAACCTCAGCACCCAGGAAATCGGCGAATAAATGAAATTCAGCACGTTTCGGTGTTACTCCTCACTCATTTCAATGCTGCCCGGCACCGGGTCGTAGCCGCCGGGGTGCCAGGGCCCGCATTTACACAGCCTGGCCGCGGCCATTGCGCCGCCGCGCACCGTCCCGTGGCGTGAAACGGCTTCGAGCGCATACGCACTGCATACTGGCATAAAACGGCACGTCCCGCCCATCTTAAGGGGTGAGATGTACTTTTGGTAACTGCGAATCAGCCCCACCAGCAGTTTCGCCACAGGCCTCCTCGCGGCGGGGATTTCGCCGCCGGCGAAGTTGAAGTAGGCCATTATCGTTTCTTTTGCGCTTTGTCCAGCGCTTTTTCAAGATCGCGCGCGAGCTCGTCGCTAGTTGCGGCGGCGGCGGGCGGCAGGGCGCGGATCACAACATCGCAGGAGCGCCCAAGCTTATCGACGAGCTCCCGCTGCAGCACCACATTCCGCAACTTCCGCGACACGGCGTGGCGCGTCACGGCGTTACCCACCTGCTTGGACACCACCAGGCCGAAGCGTGGCCCTCCCTGGATGACTACGTCGCCGCGCTGGTGCATATGCACCATTAACGTGCGAGACCCCGCGCGCACACCCTTCCTCATCGCAGTTTTGAAGTCTGCGGAGGAAGAAAGTTTGTGCGGGCGGGGTAACACGCGCGGGTTAAAACTATGCCGTCAGCTTTGCGCGGCCCTTCTTGCGGCGCGCGGAAACGATGGCGCGGCCGGCGCGGGTCTGCATGCGGGCACGGAAGCCGTGCTTGCGTGCGCGGCGACGGTTGTTCGGCTGGAAAGTCCGCTTAGACACGGTGGACTCCTTGTGCGGTCATGAACAGCCGACGGCTCGTCAAAAGCCTCCCGGGGAAGTGGCCGTTCCAAATGTGAAACGTTGCGTTGAGATTGCGGTTCGGCTCCGAAGTTGGAGCGCATTTCGCGTGCAGCGCCTTCGCCAGCTCGCCTTGGATCAAGCGGCCCGGTGCCCGGCGGGGGCGGTGCTCTCAGATGTACGCCGGTACAACCGACGTAAAGACGGGGTTAAGACTACGCGAATTTGTCCGCCTCGGCCAAATCAACACGCACACTTTCTTCCAGGGGCGATCGGGTACCCCCGTAATTACAACGGTGTGTTTTTTCCCAGGTGGCGCGGGAAATCCTCCCCGCACCCTGCGAGAGATCTGAGAGTATGTGGACAGCTGTTCGACGCGACGAGTTATCCACAAAAACCCGCCTTGGCGAAGTTTCGACAGTCCGAGGTCGGAGCAGGTAACAATGAAGCAATCACCACAATCGCACAGCCTGGGGATGCACAGGCCTGTGGATAACTGTGAAGTACGGGTTGAGACTTTCGCCCAGAACTTGTTGTTTAAACAGGTCACAGCGTTACAGAACCTCGCACCCAGTTATCCACAGGGCGTGCAGTCCCTGTGGACAAACCGCGCTGCTAAAGTATCCACAGCTGTGGATAACTCTGTGGAACAGCAGGTGACAGCGCGCCGAGCGGGCGAGCAGAGTTGTGGATTGCACATGTAGACAGGAACAGACTGGAGACGACGTTGGCGGACCAACACCTCGAGGACCTGTGGCGCGGCGTCGTCGACGAGCTGCTGCGCCTCTCGGAGCAGGCCACCTCGTCCGTACCCACGCTTACTCCCCAACAGCGCGCCTACCTGCGGCTAATGAAGCCGGTCGTGCTTGTCGACGGCTACGCCCTCCTCTCCGCACCCCACCAAGCCGCGAAAAATGTCATTGAGGAGTCCCTGTCTCCCCACATCACGGCACTGCTGTCGTCCCACACCGGCCAGCCCTACGCCCTGGCCGTCTCCGTCGCCGCGCCCGAGCCGGAACCCGAACCAGAGCCTGAGCCTGTTCAGCCGCCGGCGCCTACACCGGAGCCGAGCTGGCAACCCACCCAATCCCACGTCGAAGCGCCGGCAGCGGGAGAGCAGATCCCCATGGGCCTGGACGAATTGGCGCAGATGCATGCTGCCCAGGTGGCGGGGCGTCGTCGAGAAGCAACTGCGCACCCCACCGTGGACCCAGTGGACCGCCGCATCCCCCGCGAGAAACCCGCGCACGACCCGGACCGCGAAGCCAGCCTGAACCCGAAGTACACCTTCGAAAACTTCGTCATCGGCTCGTCCAACCGCTTCGCCAACGGCGCCGCCGTCGCCGTCGCCGAAAACCCCGCCAAGGCCTACAACCCCCTGTTCGTCTGGGGCGGCTCCGGTCTCGGCAAAACCCACCTCCTGCACGCCGCAGGCAACTACGCGCGCGTGCTGCAACCGGGACTGCGCATCAAGTACGTCTCGTCCGAGGAATTCACCAACGACTACATCAACTCCGTGCGCGACGACCGCCAGGAATCCTTCAAGCGGCGCTACCGCAACCTGGACATCCTCATGGTCGACGACATCCAGTTCCTCGAGGGCAAGGAAGGCACCCAGGAAGAGTTCTTCCACACTTTCAACGCTCTGCACCAGGCAAACAAGCAGATCATCCTGTCCTCCGACCGGCCGCCGAAGGAGTTGACCACGCTCGAGGACCGGTTAAGGACGCGCTTCATCAGCGGCCTAATCACCGACGTGCAGCCGCCCGACCTGGAAACCCGCATCGCCATTCTGATGAAGAAGGCGGCCGCCGACGGCACCCAAGTCGACCACGCCGTGCTCGAGCTCATCGCCTCCCAATTCGAGTCCTCCATCCGCGAACTCGAAGGCGCGCTGATCCGAGTGTCGGCCTACTCGTCGCTGATCAACGAGCCGATCACCATGGAAGTCGCCCAAGTCGCCCTGCGCGACATCCTTCCCGACGAAGGCGACGTCAACATCACCGCCGACGCCATCAAGGACGCCGCCGCCGAGTACTTCCAGGTCTCCCTGGACCAGCTGGTTGGCGCAGGAAAGACCAGGCAGGTCGCCCACGCGCGCCAGATCGCCATGTACCTGTGCCGCGAACTGACCGAACTGTCCCTGCCCAAAATCGGCGACGAGTTCGGCGGCAAGGACCACACCACCGTCATGTACGCGGACCGCAAGATCCGCAAGGAAATGACGGAAAACCGCGGCACCTACGACGAGATCCAGGAACTCACGCAGGTGATCAAGAACCGCGCCCGCACCCGCGCGCGGTAGGCCCGGGTTTTCAGCCCGCCCGCGCGAGTTTCCAGCTACAAGGACCCAGCTATTCGCTCCCAGAAGCCGAATAGCTGGGTCTTACTAGCTGGATCCGTGGATTGGGGGGCGACAGGGGAGGGGAACACGGTCCCGGGACCAACAACCACTTCTGTACCACTCTCCACAGCCCTATCCACACTTGTGTAATTACACCGATGTAGTTTGGCCAAGTGGATCACAGTGTAACCGGAGTCACACACTCGGAAGCTGGGGACAGAGTGTGCATAACTGGTGGAAGAACGCGGTTCCGTTTGTGTAATTTCAAAGACCGCGAAAAACTATCCACAGGGGTCCCGACTTTTCCACAAGTTATCCACAGCCCAAATCACACAGGCGACACGCCGTGCGACCGGCGCAAAACCAGTCCAATACACAGTTTCCCCAACACCTACTGTTGTTCCCCTCTTTACTTCTTGTAATTCAATCTGGAGAAAGAGAGGGTGTGCAATCTCGGCGCGGCCCTGAATGGCTGCGCGAATGGCGGCGGCGATCCGGGAGGTGGGCCGTCGATAGGCAGAGTGCGCGCAGGCGAATCACAAATGTAGAGTGGTGTCCGATCTGGCTCTGCCCGAAATGCCAAAAATGCCAAAGGAGACTGCGCAGTCATGGACAACAATGTGTCGTTTCGCGTCCATAAGGATGAGCTCGCGGACGCCGCGGCGTGGGTCGCGCGCAGCCTGCCCACCAAGTCGACGCAGCCGGTGCTGCGCGCGGTTGTGATTACGGCCGACGACAACGGCCTGGAGTTCGCAGGCTTCGACTACGAGGTCTCCACGCGCGTGCGCATCGGCGCCGAGGTGAAAGAGCCGGGCCGCGTCGCGGTAGCCGGCAAGCTGCTCGCGGACATCGTGGGCACCATGCCTAACGACGCTATCGAGGTCTCCACCGACTCCAAGGTGATGACGCTGAAGGCGCGTTCCTCCCGCTTCGAACTGCCGCTCATTGCGCTGGACGATTACCCGCAACTGCCGCACCTGCCCGAGGTCACCGGCCGCATCTCCCCGGCGGCGCTCACGGGCGCGGTGACCCAGGTGGCTTCCGCCGCGGGCCGCGACGACACGCTGCCGATGCTCACCGGCATCCACGTGGAAGTCGACGGCGAGAATGTCACTCTCACGGCCACGGACCGCTTCCGTCTGGCGCAGCGCCACCTGACCTGGGAGCCGACCAGCCCGGACGTCAAGGCGGACTTGCTCGTCCCGGCGAAGACGCTCCTGGATAACGCGCGCACGCTGGACACCTCCATCGACGACCCGGTGGAGCTCGCGGCGGGCACGGCCGACAACATCGGCGGCGACGGCCTGTTCGGCCTGCACACCGGCAACCGCGAGACCACCACCCGCATGCTCGACGCCGACTTCCCGAACGTCGCGCCACTGCTGCCGAAGACGCATACGGCGATCGCGTCGGTGGAGGTCGCGCCACTGCTGGAGTCGATCCGCCGCGTAAGCCTGGTCGCGGACCGCAACGCGCAGTTGCGCATGCACTTCAAGGAGGGCGAGCTCACGCTGTTCTCCTCCGGCGCGGATTCGGGCGCCGCCCAGGAGACGCTGCAGGCCGCGTTCACCGGCGTGGATGAGCTGCTCATCGCGTTCAACGCGGGCTATCTCCGCGACGGCCTGTCGGTCATTGGCACCGACCGCGTCGTGTTCGGCTTCACGGAGGCCTCCCGCCCGGCGATTATGATCCCGCAGCCGGAGGAGCTGCCGGAGCGCGGCGAGGACGGCACGTTCCCGACCCCGGACACGCACTTCACTTACCTGCTCATGCCGGTTCGCCTGCCGGGCTAGCCCATGCACGTCCGCGAGCTTGATCTGCGTGATTTCCGCTCGTGGCCCGAGCTGAATCTCAAGCTTGAGCCGGGCGTGACCGTTTTCGCGGGCCGCAACGGCCACGGCAAGACCAATATCGTCGAGGCGGTCCACTATTCGTCGAAGCTGTCGAGCCACCGCGTATCGACGGATGCTCCGCTCATCCACTCCAGTGCCGAGAATGCCCGCGTGTCCGCCACCACCGTCAACGACGGCCGCGCGCTGACCACACACCTGCTGATCAAGGCGCACGGCGCGAACCAGGCCCAGATCAACCGCACCCGGCTGAAGTCCGCCCGCGAGCTGTTGGGCGTGCTGCGCGTGGTGATGTTTTCCCCGGAGGATCTGCGCCTGATCACGGGCGAGCCGGCGGAGCGCCGCAAGTTCCTGGACGTCCTCGCGGCACTCAGAACACCCCGCCTCGGCGGCGCCCGCGCGGACTACGAGAAGGTGCTGCGCCAGCGAAACGCCCTGCTGAAGAGCTCGAACATGGCGCTGCGCCGCGGCTACCAGGACGAGGACGGCGCCAGCGCGCTTTCCACCCTGGACGTGTGGGACGGCCAACTCGCCGCGCTCGGCGCGCAGGTGGTGGCGGGAAGGCTCAGCCTCGTCGACGCGCTCGACGAGCGCATCACCGAGGCCTACCAGTCCGTCGCCCCGGAGTCACGCCCCGCGTCGGTGGCGTACAGCTCCACGCTCGACAGGGCCGTTACCGAGCTCAACGGCGGGCCGACAAGAGACCCGGCGGTGTTCGAGGCCGCCATGCTCGCCGAGCTGGGACGTCGCCGCAAGGACGAGATCGACCGCGGCGCCACCCTGGTCGGCCCCCACCGCGATGACCTCGCGCTCATGCTCGGCGACCAGCCCGCCAAGGGCTACGCCTCCCACGGCGAAACCTGGTCCTACGCGCTGGCGCTGCACCTCGCCGAATACCAGCTTTTGGCCAGCGAGGGCTCCGACCCGGTGCTGATCCTCGACGACGTTTTCGCCGAGCTCGACGCCAAACGCCGCGAGCGCCTCGTGCACGTCGCCGCCGACGCGGAGCAGGTGCTGGTCACCGCCGCGGTGGGCGACGACTTGCCCGGCAACCTCGACGACGCCGTCGCCGCGCGCTACGCCGTGACCATGCAGGACGGGGTGAGCGCCATTGAGCGATCTGATTAAGCGCAGCTTCGACACAGTCCGCGCCACCGCGCGCAAACGCGGCCGCCCCCTGCCGGACCTCTCCCGCCAAGGCACCAGCACCATCCCGCGTCGCAACAAGCCCTCGCTTCACGACGGACCAAAGGCGGGCATCACGGTGCCAGGGCTTGAAACTGGTCTGGATGTGCCGGAGGGACGTCGCAAAGCAAATGTGCGGGGCATCCCCACGGGCCCGGACGGGCGCGCATTGCCGCGCAGCTACAAAGTGTCCTCTTTTGGCAACCTGCTGGGCACTGAAATCCGCAAGCGCGACTGGACCGAGAAGATGGCGCACGGCTGGGTCATGGGCAACTGGGCCGAGCTGGTGGGCGAGAAGATTGGCCAGCACACGCACGTGGAGATGATCAAGGGCGGCGAAGTGCACGTCAGCTGCGATTCCACCGCCTGGGCCACGCAGATGAAGTACATGCAGCGCGAAGTGCTCGCGGCGATCGCGGCCAAGGTCGGGCCGGACGTGGTGACCAAGCTGCACGTGTACGGGCCGAAGACGAAGAGCTGGCGCTACGGGCCCCTGCACGTGAAGGGCCGCGGGCCCCGAGATACCTACGGGTAGGGGTTGACGGCTCGAGGTAGTTGCCATAATCTCAGCTGTGTTAGCTCCGAGATCGAGCCAGTTATGGCGAAGGTTCCGCAAGGGACGCTCGGAGCGTTAGATAACTTTGGGGGAAGTTTTTGGGGGGGAAGATTGGGGTTAAGGGTCAAAAAGTGTGTCTGGCCCGGCGTGTCGTGGGGGTTAGATTTG
>ERZ1030898.45-NODE-45-length-26413-cov-23.703468_pt1 | contig 26413 bp, 23 predicted proteins | sample MGYA00517298_ERZ1030898 | MGnify/ENA primary metagenome ERZ1030898 (study PRJEB33718, sample SAMN03159684) | human skin metagenome | collected 2014-05-20 | study: EMG produced TPA metagenomics assembly of the PRJNA266117 data set (Human skin bacterial metagenome... | reverse complement strand
GGGAGGACGGCTGCAGCCATGCCGGCGGGGTGTAGGTCGCCGTCGGCGTGTTGGTCACGTGCGTGCCGGTCGGCTTGGTGGTGCCGGTCGGCTCAGTCTTGGTGGTGCCGGTCGGCTTCTCCTTTTCGGTGGTAGCCGGGGTGGTGGTGCCGGTCGGCTCAACCACCGACGGGCCCTCCTTAGTGGGGGCCGGCTCGTCAGCGCTGGTAGGCGTTGTCGTAGAGGTGGCGGTCGTCTCAGATTCCTTAGTGGCCGAAGTAGTCGGCTCTGCGGTATTGGACGTGGTCGTCGTCGAAGTATCAGCATCGGCGGCGGCTGCGGCACCCGCGAGGGAGCCAGCTGCGATAGCGGTGGCCGCGAAGGACACGGCTACGAAACGGGACTTCATTGATTGACCTTCCTCAGGCGAAAGAGAGTGGGTGGATTAGAAGGGGAGGTTCGGGAGCTGGAAGTTGGGCAGCTGCACCTTCGGGGTGTGCAGGTGCGGCAGACCGAGGCCGAACTGAGCGTTGACCATGTCGATGATCTTGTTCACACCGCGCGGGTCGGAGAACACGATCAGGGCGGTGGTCAGCACAGCACCCAGGGTGCCGGAGAAGATGCCGACGATGGTGCCCTGGGAGGAACCGGAGCTCTGCTTCGCATTGCCCTGCTCTGCCGGCTTCTTGGCGGTGGTCGTCGGCTGAGTCGGCTCGGTCGGCTCAGACGGCTCGGTCGGCTGGGTCGGCTCAGACGGCTCGGTCGGCTCGTCGGTCGGGGTGGTGGTCTCAGACGGCTCGTCGGTAGCCGGGGTGGTCGGCTGAGTCGGCTCAGACGGGGTGGTGGTCACCGTAGCGGTCTCGGTGGTCGTAGTTGCGTTGTTCTCCTGGGCCATTGCCGGGACGGTGGCCAGGGACAGAGCGGTTGCAGCAGCCACGGCTGCAGTGGAAATGCGCTTCATATGTTCTCTTATTCTCCTCGTAGAAGATCCAAAACAGTCGATGTGGGCGCTGTGCCCGACATGACACCCCGATGAACCTAGCAGGTTTAGGGTTAAAAATGTAGTGAAGCGGTGGTGTTTATTTCATCGACAACAGTTGGCCACCGCCTCAGTTTTACTTGGCAAACACCGAGTTCACAACGTTGCCGAGCGCGCCCAGCGCGCCGATAACCAGCGCCACAGCAGCAAGTGCGATTGCAATCACACCGCCCTTGGAAAGGGAGCTGCCGGCGGCGTCGGTGCCCGGCTGAGTGGGCTCAGCCGGCTCAGCCGGCGCCTCGATGAGCGAGCCCACCTGGAACACGGTAGTGGTGCCGGAGACCTCGTTGCCGACGATCAGCAGGTTCTCGCCGTTCGGGGAATCCTTCGCCGGCACGAAGGTCAGGCCCTCGGCGCCCAGGTCGCCGACTTTCTCCAGGCCGGCCTTGACGGCGTCGTCGCCTTCCTCTGCGAGCTCTTCCATGTTGATAGAGAAGTCGCGGTTGTTGATGTAGGCGGTGTAGGCCGGCTTCGCCGGATCGGTGATGTCGTAGACCATCACGCCGCCGAGGCGCTCGAAGCCGACAAACGCGTAGGTGCGGCCGTTGATCTCGCCGAGGGTGACGCCCTCCGGCTCCGGGCCCTTGTCGTCGGAGCGGGACTCGAACTCGTTTTCAGTGTGGTTGGTGTTGAAGTGCTCCGGCAGAAGCTTCGCGGTGAGTTCCTCGAACTCGGCGCCGGAGTCGAACACGCGCTTGCCGTCAGCGGTGAAGATGGAGAAGCTGCGGCCGCCGTAGGTGTAGAGGTCCTCGTAGCAGTTCTTCTCCTCGTTCAGGCCGAACGCGGTGGTGATCTTCAGTCGGCCCGCGTTTTCGTCGGCCTGGAATTCTTCGATCTCGCCGGCGGTCATGCCCGCGTAGCCCTCGCAGATCGGGGCCGCCTTCTTGCCGCCCAGCTTCTTGATGCGCTCTTCTTCGGAGTAGGCCTCCCAGTCGCGCGCGTCGCCCTCGTTGGCCGTGACCAGGTAGGTGGTGCCGTCGACCTCGTAGGCGGCGATGGAGTCCGGCTGCAGGATGCCCTTGACAGGCGCGGTGCGGATGTCGATCTTGTCGTCCTTGTCGGAGAAATCCATCGGCACTTCGTTGCGGTCGGTGTAGCCCAGCGGCCACACGTCCTCGACGGTGGCGGAAGCGATGTCCACCACGGCGACGGCGTTGTTTTCCTGCAGCGTCACGTACGCCTTGCCGCCTGCGGCGGCGATGTACTCCGGCTCGAGGTTCTGCGCCTCGGTGGTGGAGGCGCCCTCCTGGCCGTAGATGTGCACACCCTTGTCAGCCAGGGTGCCCTCGAAGGCGCGGAAGTCGGCGGTGCGCACGTCGGCCTGTGCCGCGGCCTCAACAGCAGCAGGCAGCTTGACGACGGCTACGCTGCCCTCCGGATCAACCGAGTAATCCTCGGCAGGCTCGCCCTCATTCGCCACCAGCGCGTAGTCGCCCTCCGGGGTGATGGTCACCATGTCCGGCAGGGCACCGACGCCCACGCGGCCGAGCACGGTGCCGGGCTCGTCGGCGCCGGCGTCGAAGAAGATCAGCTCGCCGGCGTCGGTTTTGTTCTCCGGCTCGACGGTGGCGACCGCGAGGCCGTCGTTACGCACTGCGACGGAGTTGATGGTGGTGTTCTCGCCGCCGGAGACCTCGCCGACCTTGGTGGGTTTGGCGGGGTCTGCCGCGTCGAGGACGTCGATCTTGCCGGATAGCGCGTTGACGGTGAGGATGCGCTTGGAGTCGGCGTGGAAGGCGACGATTTCGGCGGCGGACTTCTCAAACGCGCCGGCGCCGTAGGAGCCGAGCACCGAGATGTCGGCGGTGGCGCCGTCGGCAAGGTCCTTCACCGGCTCCGCAACGACGGCGGCGGTTGCCGGGGAGACAAGGCCGAGGGCGAGGGCAGTAGCGCACGCGACGGCGAGGCCGGTGCGGGACTTTCGGTTTCCAGACATGGGTGGACCTTTCGGGGATGCTGCAAAAACGAGTACGCGTTCTTGTGTACAGCCTGAAGGTGGGCACGAAGTTACAGTGAGGTGAAGGCGGAGTGAACGGTTGTGGCGGTTGTAGACTCGCTAACCATGCGAACAGCCACACCGAACACGTCCGACCCCGCCTTCGAGGAAGTTCACGCAGCCGATATCCGGTTCGCGCAGGGCCGGATCTCATCGGTGATTTCGCCGACCCCGCTGCAGTACTGCCCGCGCCTGTCGGAGCAGTACGGCGTGGAGGTCTACCTCAAGCGCGAGGACCTGCAGGACGTGCGCTCCTACAAGATCCGCGGCGCCTACTACGGCATCTCCCGGCTGGGCGAGGAGGCCCGCGCCGCCGGTGTCGTGGCGGCGTCCGCAGGCAACCACGCCCAGGGCGTGGCCTACGCCTGCCGCGCCATGGGCATCCAAGTCAAGATTTTCGTGCCCAAGCCCACACCGAAGCAGAAGCGCGACCGCATCCGCGTCCACGGCGGCGGCGCCATCGAGCTCGTGGTCACGGGCAACACTTTCGACGAGGCCGCGCAGGCCGCTCGCGAGGACGCCGCGGCGCGCGGGGCGACGGTGATTGAGCCGTTCGACTCCCGCGACACCGTGGTGGGCCAGGGCACCGTCGCCGCCGAGATCGTGGCGCAGCTGGCCAGCCTGGGCAAAGAGCTGGACACCGTGCTGGTGCCGGTGGGCGGCGGCGGGCTCATCTCCGGCGTGCTGTCCTACCTGGCAGACATGTCGCCTGCGACGAAGGTGGTGGGGGTGGAGCCGAAGGGCGCGGCGTCCTTGCACGCGGCGCGCGACGCGGGTGAACCCGTCACCCTGGAAGCAATCGACCCGTTCGTGGACGGCGCCGCGGTCAAGCGCATCGGCGAAATCCCGTGGCAGGTGTTCAACGCCCACCGCGACGCCACCGAGCTGTTTACTGCGGACGAGGGCGCGGTGTGCACAGAGATGCTCGGGCTATACCAGAACGAAGGCATCATCGCCGAGCCCGCCGGCGCCCTGTCCGTCGCCGGCCTGGGGCTGGCGGATCTGGCGCCCGGCTCGACCGTGGTGTGCATCATCTCCGGCGGCAACAACGACGTGCTGCGCTACGCCGAGGTGATGGAGCGCTCCCTGGTGCACCGCGGCCTGCGCCACTACTTCTTGGTCAACTTCCCTCAGGAGGCCGGCCAGCTGCGCCACTTCCTCAACGACATCCTCGGCGAGGAAGACGACATCGTCCTGTTCGAGTACCTGAAAAAGAACAACCGCGAAACCGGCGCCGCACTGGTCGGCATCGAGCTCGCCCGCGCCGAGGACCTCGCTCCGTTGCTGGAGCGGATGGATGAGTCGGTGATCGACTGTCGCCGCCTGGAGCCGGGCACGCCGGAATACGACTACATTGTGGCGGGCTAAGCCGATGGAGCAGTCGTACGTCCGCCCCGCAGATGAGCTGGTCACCCACGAGTTCGAAGTGAAACGCTCCCGGTTTATCGGCTGGATCGCCCGCGCGACCACCGAGGACGAGGCGCGCGAGGTCATCAACGCCGCGCGCGATGAGTACCCGGATGCGCGCCACCACTGCTCCGCGTTCATCGTGCACCAAGACGGCGCGCAGCCCATCGAGCGTTCCTCCGACGACGGCGAGCCTTCCGGCACCGCCGGCAAACCCATGCTGGAGATACTCAAGGGCTCCGGCATGCAAGACGTGGTGGCGGTTGCGATCCGCTACTTCGGCGGCGTCAAGCTCGGCACCGGCGGGCTGGTCAGCGCATACACCGAGTCCGTGGCGGACACGCTCGAGCACGTCACCCGCGTCACGCGCGAGGTCCGCGAGCTGGGCACCGTGGATTTCCCGCACGCCGAAGCCGGGCGCATCGAGTCGGAGCTGCGCACCGCAGGCATCGATGTCGTGGACGTGGAGTACGGCCGCGCCGCCACCTACACCCTGGCGTTCACGCCGGGGGAGCGCGAGCGTGTGGACGCGATGCTCGCCGCTGCCACCCACGGCGGCGCCGAGATGAAAGAGGCTGGCTACCGCTGGGTCGAACGCGGCGCCTAAGGCGCTACACTTAGACCCCATGACGATGCAGCCGCGCCCCAATGACCCGATCGCACAGCGCAAGGCCGCCGTGCGCCAGTACTCCCGCAACGCCGTCCTGTGGGCCGGCGGCGGCGTGGCCGGAGGCATCGCGTTCGGCCTGATCTTCAGCTCCTGGACGTTCCTGTTCCTCGGCCTGGTCGTGGCTGTCGCCGGCGGGTTCACCAACTGGAACAAGGTCCAGCGGATCGTCAACCACAAGGACCAGTACTAGCTTGACCCAGCCAACCATGGCGGCGGTGCGCATCGACGCCTGGCTGTGGGCCGTGCGTATCTTCAAAACCCGCAGCCAAGCCGCAGACGCGGTGCGCGCCGGGCACGTGAAAATCGACGGCAAGGCCGTCAAGCCCGCCCAGCAGGTCGTGCCGGGGGAGACGGTGCGGGTGTGGAAAGACCACCGCGAGTACATCCTTGAGGTCGCCGCGACGGTGAGCAAGCGCGTCGGCGCGCCGGTTGCCCGCTCCTGCTACATCGACCACTCGCCGCCGCCCCCGCCGCGCGAGCTGTTTGCGGCCCCGCCGGTGCGCGACCGCGGCACGGGCAGGCCGACGAAGAAGGAGCGCCGCGAGATCGACCGGCTGATGGGCCGGCGCAAGTAACCTACTCGCCGCGCAGCAGGCCCAAGCGGTTGGTCAGCCGCTTGCGGCGTACCTGCGGGCGGTTGCCGGCGTCCCAGGTGCGCTCGATGTGCTCGGTGCCGTAGCGGTTGAGCAGCAGATCGTCCACGATGCGCACCTGGCCCGGCACGAAGGGGTAGGACAGCGAGTTCGAGATTGCCTCGATGTCCGCCGGGTTGGTCAGCTCCGCGACGTCGGAGACGTGCTCCATCCCGTGGGCGCGCAGAAGCTCGGTGCAGAAGCGGTAGTCGCCGGCACGCGAAAGCGGGAACTGGTTGCCAAGCAGCACGGTGAGGATGCCCGGCAGAGTCTCCGGCGAGATCTCCGCGTCCACCTCGGCGTTGACCTTGTCGGCCGGATCCTCCGGGTTGGCGAGCGCGGCGATCTGGTCGAACTGCTGGTCCGCAAGCTCGATCAGTCCCGCCGCCAGGGTGAAGGCGCGGTCCACCTGCGGGTCCAAGTTCTCGGTGGCGCGCTTGTAGCGGATGTCGTGCTCGAATTCGGCCCAGGCGTGCTGCAGCACGGTGCGGATCTGCACCTCGAAGACCTGGCCGACGTAGTCTTCCAGCCCCTCGGACTGCTCCTGCACCCGCACGGTCATGTGGTGCGAGCCGTAGCCGAAGCCGCCGGCCACGCGCGTTTCTTCGGCCTTGTCCACGCTGCGCAGCACCTCGAACTGGTCCGCCAACAATCGCTGCACCGCCGGGATTTCGGTGGAGTGCAGCACCGTGATGCGTGCGCCGATGATGTCTTTGATGTCGTGCCACGGATCGGGGTAGACCATCTCGCCGTCGTCGCGCGTCTTGCGCGCCTTTTCCTTCAGCGAGGTCCAGGACTTCACGCGCGCGTCCACGCGGTCGAAGTTGATGCCAGCGTCGCGCATGAGTTCGTGCAGCGCGTGCCTGAACGTCGTCGCGGCGTCCTCGTGTCCGCGCATCCAGGCAAAGTAGGTCGACCCGAGACGGGCGATGGTGTCGTCCATCGCCTTGTTCCGGGGCTTTGCGGGCTTTGTTGTGCTCATAACGGCGCGTTAGCTTACATGGTCAACAGTACCGCGGGCAGTTCGGCGCACAGCTGCGCCATCTCCACAGTGCCGGAGAACTCCCGCCCGGTCAGCCGGTCGGTCCAGGTGCCTTCGGGCAGGGTGAGAGTGGTGCCGCGCCAGCCGCCGGCGCGCTCTAAGGCGAGCGGGGTGCGGGTGGCTACGGCGATGACCTGTGGTTCGTCGTCAAGTGTGCGCACCATTGCCACCGCATGCTCGCGTGCGTGGCCGGCGGCGAAGATCGCGCGGTAGCCGCCTTCGAGGAAGAGCTGCGGGCGCTCGCGGCGCAGGTGCAAGGCGGCGCGCACAATGCGCTGCTTATCGACGTCCTCCGGTGCCCCCTCACCAGCACCCAGCGCCTGGTAATCGACGAAGCGGCGGTTGTCCGGGTCCACCAGCGAGAAGTCGAGGAATTCGGTGCCCTGGTAGGTGTCCGGGATGCCGGGGCCTATAAGCTGCAGCAGCTTGCGGCCGAGGGAGACGGTCACGCCGCCGCGGTCGATATCAAGGGCGAAGTCGGCGATGAGGCCTGTGGCGGGGCCGTCGGTGAGGCGGGCGATCCAGGCGGTCAGTTCGGCCTCGAAGTTGTCGTCGTTGTCGTACCAGCTGGTCAATTGGTCCGCCTCGCGCGCGGCCTTGACCGCGTGAGCCTGGAGGCGCCGGGTGAACTCCCCGGTGGCGCGGCCGTCGCGGGGCCAGGCGCCGAGGATGTTCTGGATGAGGAAGTACCCGGTGGCCCGGTCCGGCGGCGGGACGAGTGCAAACACCTCGCGGACCAGGCGGGCTAACTCGTCGGGCAGCTCCGCGATCTCGATCATGCGGGCGCGGGTGTCTTCGCTGCGCTTGGTGTCGTGGGTGGTCAGCGCGGTCATGCTGCGCGGCCACAGCGCGGCGCGCTCCTCCTGGAGCAGGTGGAACTCGGCCTGGCTCACTCCGGCGCGACCCGGTGCGCCGCCGACTTCTTGCAGCGCCACCAGGCGGCATGCGCGGTAGAACAGGGTGTCCTCCACGCCTTTGGCCATCACTGCGCCGCAGACCTGGGCGAAGCGGTGGGCGGCCTCGCCGCGGGCGGCAAGCGCTGCGGCGATCGCGTCCAGCGCGGCCGGGTTGTGCCCGAGCTCGGCCAGCTGCGCGATGAGTGTCGCGGTGACCCGCGACAGGGAGCGGTAGTCGGCGCGGTAGACCGGCATGCGCGCCACCAGCGCCACCAGGACTTCGGTGAGCTCGGTGAGATCGGTATCTGCGCGGCTGTCGCGGCGCACGGCGCGGGCGAGCCTGCGCACCTCCGCGGCGAGTTCCTCCTCGGCGATGCGGGCCTTGAGCTCCCACTCGACCGCCTCCACATCGTCGGCGTCCCAGGCGCAGCCCGAGTACTCGCGCGCCAGCTCGCCGAGCGTGTCCGCCGCGCCGGTGTCGACGAAGACGCCGTCGAACTCGCGCAGCGCGTCGTAGCCAGTGGTGCCGTGGATGTTCAGACGTGGGTCCAGGGGCTCGTCCGCGGCGAGGATTTTCTCCACGATCAGCCAGGTGTCCTGGCCGATGAGCTCGCGCAGCCGGGTGAGATAGCCGAACGGGTCGGTTAAACCGTCGGGGTGGTCGACGCGGACGCCGTCGATAAGCCCCTCGCCCACAAGTTCCTTAAGGCAGGCGTGGGTGGCGTTGAAGACGCCCTCGTCCTCCTGGCGCACGCCGGCCAGACCGTTGATCGAGAAGAAGCGGCGGTAAGTGATGATGCCGTCGCGCCAGAACATCAGCCGGTAGTGCTGGCGCTCGTGTACAGCGGCCGGGTCGTCGGAAAGCGCCGCGTAGCTGCCGGGGGCGAGCGGGAAGACGTGGTCGTAATAGGTGAGCACGTCCTCGCCGTCGATGTGTTCCAGCTTCAGCGCGTCGGTGTCGCCTGGTGCGCCGAGGACCGGCAGCGCGATCTTGCCGCCCGCGCCGTTGTCGGTGGCCCAGTCGATGTCGAAGAAGTGCGCGAAGTCCGATTTCTGGCCGTGTTTCAGCACGTCCCACCACCACCGGTTGCGCCGCGGCACCTCCACGCCGAGGTGGTTGGGCACGATGTCCACCACGAGCCCCAGCCCGGCATCGTGGGCGGCGCGGGCGAGCAGGCCCAGACCGTCAATGCCGCCGAGCTCCGGGTTGACCACGGTCGGGTCGATCACGTCGTAGTTGTGGTTGGACTCCGGCGCGGAGGCGAAGATCGGGGAGAGGTAGAGGTGCGAGACCCCGAGTTCGGCCAGGTAGGGCACGAGCTCGGCGGCCTGGGCGAAGCCGAACTCGCGGCCGTGCGGATCGGCGTGCGGGCCGCGCAGCTGCAGGCGGTACGTGGAGGTGATCGGGCGCTTCACGCCCCACACCTTAGCGGGATTGGTCGTCGTACAGCAGGGGAAAGCCCACGGAGTAGGTCAGCACGTCCGCGCCGGGCAGGCACCGTGCCACCTCGTCGGCGTGAGCGTCGAAGACGAACAGTTCGCGCCCGTCACGGGTGGCGTAGACAAGCCCGGTCTCCGGGCGCAGCACGGCCTCGAAGTGACGGTGCAGCAGGGTAAACGGCTGCGGGTGGGCAAACCACCAGGCGGCGGGGGCGCCGTGGCCGTCCACCTCGAAGCCGCGCGGCAGCGCCTCAACGTCCAGCGCGGCGCTGGGGCCGCGCACCAGAAACTCCACGCCGCTCTCGCGCTGCGCGCGGGCGACCAGTTGTTCGGCCGCGGCGTTCCACAGCTGGTGGGCGCTCACACCCACGGCGCCGACCTCCTGGTGCGTCAGCCCGGTGGCGGTGGGCGAGTCGAACACGCACACCAGGCCGGGCGACAGGCTGATAAACGCGGTGGAGGCGCCGAAGCCCGCGGCGATGCACGCGCGGGTTTCCGCGCTATCCATACGCGCGAGCCGCAACGTGATCGCCGGGGCGGATACGGGTGTTGGTTGGAGAAGCTGCATGGCTACTTAGACGCAGCCGCACCCGCCCCGGTTCCCCGGAACCCGAAACTTTTTTAAAACGGCGGCTGTTCGTTAAGCCCCAGCGCCTCAAGCAGCTGGTCGGCCTGCCAGATCTGGATGTCCTGGCCCTTGTCCTGCAGCTCGCGGGCGCGCTTTTCCTTCGAGGTCACCGTCGCCCATTCGCCCACCACCAGCACGGTGGTCTTCTTGGTCACGTTCTTGCCCACCTGCGCGCCCTGCTCGGCAATCTTTTGCCACAGCTCGCCCTTGTCGTGCGGCTCGAACTCGCCGGTCAGCGTGACGTTCTCGCCGTAAAGCGGGGAGTTCGGGTCCGCAGCCGCGTTCGGCTCCGGCACGGTGTCAGGGGTGGCCACGGACTGCCAGGGCCGCTGGGGGCCTTTGCTTGGCGACGGCTTCGCCGGGCCCGCCTGATTCGACCCCTGCGGCGCCGCCGAGGCAGCCACGGCAGCGGACACGCCGCCCTGGGCCGCCTTCTCCGCCTGCATCGCTCGGCCCGCGCCGGAGCGGTCGCGCAACACCGGGGTCACGCGCGCGGCGTCGATGGAGCCGAGCGTGAATCCGGAGTCGTGCACGAAGCTCATCAGGCTGCCAGTGTGGCCGGCCTGGCGTGCCAGGCCCACCATCACGCCGGCGCAGGCCGCGGCGTCCTCGCACGCGTCGTGGTGGTTATCCAGCGCGATGCTGAAGTGCTCCGCCAGGGTAGGCAGGCGGTGGTTGGCCACGTCTAGCTTGGTGGCGCGCGCCTGGGCGAGCGTGCAGGCGAACAGCATCTGGGGCACCTCCACCTCGGAGGCCTGGCAGGCGTCGCGCAACGCGGACGCGTCGAACTGGGCGTTGTGCGCCACTAGGGGAAGATCGCCGACGAACTCGGCCATCTTCGGGATGCAGTCGCACACATCCGGCGCGTCGGCGACGTCCTGCTCGGTGATGCCGTGGATGGCGATGTTGCCCTCTTCGAACTGCGACAGCGACGCCGGCGGCTTGCACAGCCAGGAGGCACGGTCCACCTCTTCGCCGTCGACGATCTTCACCAGGCCGATCTGGCAGATCGAGCCCCAGCGGCGGTTCGCGGTCTCCACGTCGAAGCCGACGAAGGAAAAGCCCGGGATGCCGGCGCCGCCGGCCACGGTGTCGGTGGCGGGGGCGTTGCCGTGCTTTGCGTCGTCGAGAAGCTTTAAAAGCTCGGCCGGGCCCTCCTCGTCGCCGGGGGCGAACCAGACGGCCAGGGTGTCGTCTCCGGTGTCGATGTCCACGCGCGAGCGGGTCCACGCGTCACCCGGGGTGGAGGTGGTGCCGGCGATGTCGGCGATGGCCACCTCGCGGGAGCCGCTGCCGCCGCGCAGCGAGGCCGCGAGCGCGGTGGGGGTGAGGGTCAGTGCCTCGTTGGTCACGGTCAACGTTGCGCCGTGCGCGGTGATCATTACTGGCTGGCCTCCGAATTTCCTTCGCCTGCGGGTGGTTGGGTGCGGCGCAGCACCACGGTGGAACGCTGGCCCACGGTCACAGCAGCGCCGGGCTGGACCGGCTCCGCGTCCTCGCGCACGCCGAGCGGTTCGGTGGTGTCCACGACAACCTCCCACTCGTCGCCGAACTCGGCGCCCGGCACCGTGAAGTCGATGTTTTCGTAGTGGGCGTTGAACATCAGCAGGAAGGAATCGTCCACCACGCGCTGTCCGCGCGCGTCCGGCTCAGCAATGGCTTCGCCGTCCAAGAACACCATCAGAGCACGACCGAACGGGGTATTCCAATCATCCTGCGTCATCAACGTGCACTCAGGCGTGAGCCACGCGATCTCGCGGTCGTGCTCTTCGTCGCCCAACGCGCCGCCGGCGAGGAAGCGGCGGCGGCGGAACACCGGGTGGTCGCGGCGCAGCTCGATCAACCGCCGGGTGAAGTCATGCAGGTCGGCGGCCTCGTCCAGCTTGGACCAGTCCATCCAGGCGATCTCGTTGTCCTGGCAGTAGACGTTGTTGTTGCCGCCTTGGGTGCGCGCGATTTCGTCGCCGTGGGCGAGCATAGGGGTGCCCTGGGACAACAGCAGTGTGGTCAGGAAGTTGCGGCGCTGGCGGGCCCGCAGCTCGAGCACTTCCGGGTCGTCGGTGTCACCTTCCGCCCCGCAGTTCCAGGAGCGGTTGTGGCTTTCGCCGTCGCGGTTGTCCTCGCCGTTTGCCTCGTTGTGCTTGTCGTTGTAGCTGACAAGGTCGTTCAGGGTGAACCCGTCGTGGGCGGTGATGAAGTTGATCGACGCGGTGGGGCGGCGGCCGTTGTGCTGGTACAGGTCCGACGAGCCGGTCAGGCGCGAGGCGAACTCGCCGAGGGTGGAGTCCTCGCCGCGCCAGAAGTCGCGCATGGTGTCGCGGTACTTGCCGTTCCACTCGCTCCACAGGGCGGGGAAGTTGCCCACCTGGTAGCCGCCTTCGCCCACATCCCACGGCTCGGCGATGAGCTTGACCTGGCTAACCACCGGGTCCTGCTGCACCAGGTCGAAGAAGGTGGCCAGGCGGTCCACGTCGGAGAACTCGCGCGCCAGGGTGGAGGCGAGGTCGAAGCGGAAGCCGTCCACGTGCATGTCCGTGACCCAGTAGCGCAGCGAATCCATGATCAGCTGCAGCGAGTGCGGGTAGCGCACGTTAAAGGAGTTTCCGGTGCCGGTGTAGTCCATGTAGTGGAACTTGTCCTCGTCCACCAGCCGGTAGTACGCCTCGTTGTCGATGCCGCGGAACGCGATGGTGGGACCCATGTGGTTGCCCTCGGCGGTGTGGTTGTACACCACGTCCAGGATGACCTCGATGCCCGCCTCGTGGTACGTGCGCACCATCTGCTTGAATTCGGCCACCGCGTCGCCCGGGGCGGTGGAGGAGGCGTAGTTGTTCTCCGGGGCGAAAAAGCCGAACGTGTTGTAGCCCCAGTAGTTGCGCAGCCCTAAGTCCCGCAGCCGGTCGTCCTGCAGGAACTGGTGCACCGGCAGTAGCTCAATGGCGGTCACGCCCAGGTCCTTGAGGTAGTCCACCATCACCGGGTGAGCCATACCGGCGTAGGTGCCGCGCAGGTCCTCCGGGATGCCGGGGTGGGTCTGCGTCATGCCCTTGACGTGGCATTCGTAGATGACGGATTCGCCCTCGGGGATCCTCGGCGCGCGGTCGTCGCCCCAGTCGAAGAACGGGTTGATCACCACGGACAGCATCGTGTGGCCCAGCGAGTCCTCTTCGTTGCGGCCCGTGCCCGGCTCGTCCGCGTGCACGTCGTAAGAAAACAGCGAGGAATGCTGGTCGAATTCGCCGTCGAAGGCGCGCGCGTACGGGTCCACCAGCAGCTTGTTCGGGTCGCAGCGTTTGCCGTTGTGCGGGTCCCACGGCCCGTGCACGCGGTAGCCGTAGCGCTGGCCCGGGCTCACGCCGGGCAGGTAGGCGTGCCAGACGTGGTTGTCCACTTCCTGCAGCGGGATGCGGGTCTCCGCCCCGTCGTCGTCGATGAGGCACAGCTCCACCTTCTCCGCGACGCCGGAGAACAGCGCAAAGTTCGTGCCCGCGCCGTCAAAAGTGGAGCCCAGCGGGTAGGAGGAACCGGGCCAGACGATGGTCTCACTCATGGGGCCACAGCTTAGTGCCCGCTGAGACACTTCGCTTTAGCCCGTCGAGCAGGAAGGCCACCGCCGCGGCGTGCTCGTCCGCGCCGTCCGATTCCTCGTCGGCTCCGGTGGCCTGCGCCAACTGCGCCGCGGATTGCTGCACCGCCGCGTCGCCTAGGGTCAGCCGCAGCAAACCGCGGGCGGCGATGCGCACATTGCTTATCGACGCAGCTTCGCCAAGCCACGCCCTCACCGAGGCCGCGAACCTGGTCTCCAACTCTTTTTGCACTTGCGAGCCGGGCTGGCTCACCGCCGCGACCACGACCTCCGCGCCGTCGCGGGTGGAAAGCAGCGCCTGCCGCAGCTCGCCGCTTAAGCGTGCGGGGTCGGGCAGGGGGCCGTCGAAAAGCACCTGCACAATCTCTTCCGCCATCGAGGCGATGAGTTCCTGCTTGTTGGCGATGTGCCAATACAACGCGCCGGGCGCGACGGAAAGTGAGGTGGCCACCCGGCGCATGGACACGTCCGCGAGCCCGTACTCGGCGAGGATGGCCAACGCCGCTTCGGTGATGCGCTCACGGGTTAATAGCATTCCTCCAACATAGACGCGCGGCGCCCCGGGGTGGCCGAAAACGCTTTACGCGACCTCACAGAAACCCTCCAGAATGCTTGTATAGATGTCCAACGGGGGCAACAGTGAGTAGTTGGTACTATTTCTGACAGGTCTTCACCGCGACTGCATTTTTGATACCGAAAAACAGAGAAGAAAGCAGTCGCTGGTGCCAGCCCGCGCCGAATTACCGGGCGGGTCCGACAACGAGAGGTACAGGTATACCGTGAAGTTGCAAACGAAGAAGAGCTTGGCAGTGACGACGGCGGCGCTCGCCCTCGTGCTCCCGCTCACCGCGTGCGGGTCCGACGACGAAGGCACCTCAGGCGGTCTGTCTACCGCCGCCGAGGCACCTGAGGCATCCGCCGCGAACTCTTCCACGGAAGCCTCTGCGGAAAAGCCGGAGAAGTCTGAAAAGTCTGGGGAGAAGACGGAGAAGGCGGAAAGGACTTCGAAGAGCTCCGAGAAGGAAAAGAAGAAGGAAGAAAACAAGGACGACAAGAACAAGTCCAACCAGGCGCAGGGCGGCGAGGAGCAGCCGCCGACACTGGTCAACCCGTTTGAAAACGGCATGCCGGAAAACACCAACGAGCCGCTCGCCAACGGTAAGGAGGGCAGCGAGGACGACCGCCGGGAGATGGAGGACACCGCCCGCGCCGTGCTGAACCCGGGCTCGTTCGCCGACTGGACCCCGACCATCTTGGAGAACTCCTGCAAGGCCGTGACCGAGCCGATGCTCGAGGAGCTGGAGCGCCAGGGCATGAGCCTGGAGCAGGTCCAAGAAGCCAGCCGCCTCGCGGAGCAGCAGGGCCAGGGCATCGACCTGCCCGAGACCGAGGTCAGCCTGGACGATGTGCGCATCGACGGCGACCGCGCGTCCGCAAGCCTGACCGCGAAGAGCGAGCACGGCGAGGAAACCTCGACCATGATCTTCCAGAAGGAAGACGGCCGCTGGAAGCTGTGCAACTAGTACGCAAGTCCGCACTGAGCGCCGGAGCTGGGCTCCTGGCGCTCGGTTGCGTTTTGGGCATCCTCGGCGGCGGGGTGTGGGCGCTGGTGCGGCCCGCCTACGTCGGCGTGGTCGAAGGCGGCGGCCTGCGGGTGGACCAGGCACAAAGCCCCGTCAACGCCGAGTTCGCCGGCTTCGGCACGTTTGCTCTGCTCACCACCCTGGCGGGTGTCGTGGTGGCGGCGGTCGCGCTGATAGCCGCCAAGCGCGGGAAAGTCCGCGGGTCGGTGGCCTGGCTGCTCTGGGCCGGGACCGTCAGCGCGGTAGCCGCAGTCGCGCTCTACATCTTCGGCGGCTGGTTCGTGGGGCTGGTCCACCCGCTGCCATCGCCGGATGCGCTTTCGGACGGCGACACGTTGACCATGGTGCCGCCCGTGCATCCCGGCGCCGCGTGGGCGGCGGGCCCGTTTGCCGCGGTGCTGGTGTACTGGACCGCGAACCTTCTGGCCTACACCAGGCAAGAACGCTAACGCCTGCCGGGCCAATCCACCACGGAGTGTCCCGCCGTCTGTTGGCTGACGTGGTCGATGGCCGCCAGGCACGCCGCCATCGCCGAAACGACGAATTCGCCGACCTGCTCCGGTGCCGCACCCTCGGCCACGAGCATGGTGGACTCGGAATGCATGTGGGCGGCGCCGTCGAATTCGTGCAGGTAGGCGGCGGTGGCGCAGGTGCGCTCGTTAACGTCGTTGCACACCAGCCACAGCGGCAGAAACGCCTCGAGCGCGTCGCGGCCGGTGTCCCACATGCCAGTCACGCGGGCGTAGCGCGGACCCGGTTCGCCGTCGATGGTCAGCGCGAACGCCACGCCGTTGACGCCGGTGGCGATTACGCCGTCCTCGCCCAAGCCGTAGCGGAAATCCAGCTGCTCCAACGCGTCGGTCAGGCCGCTGATGTCCACCGGCGCGATCTCGCCTGCCGGGCCCTCTGCTTCTTTGTGGAGCTCCGGCGCGGTGGAGACGTCCTGCCGGCCGCCGCGCGGCAAGTGGCGCAGCGAAGGGTGCCGCCCCAGCAGCACGTCGGTGTCCTGGGCACGCATGAGCTGCGGCGGCAGCGGCTGGTCCAAACCGGCATCCAAGAAACGTTCGCGCAACCGCCGGTAGAACGCGCTCGCGTGCTCGAGGGTGTCGGCTAATTCGGCCGCCAGTTGATCGTCGCTAAGCCCATGCTTGATGTGCACACCGCGACGCATCCGCACGCACACATCGCCGGACTCCATCAGGCGGTAGCTTGCCCACGGTCCCACTCGGTCGTGGTTCCACGTGTTGATGAAGCGGGCGAGCGCCGTCGAATGCTCGAAGTCGGTGGGGATGCGCTCTGCGGTGTCGATGACCAGCGCCATCGGACGGGAGTAGTCCACCCACAGCGCCACGGTGAAGGCGTGCGCGCCGATGACCAGGCGGTCCGGGCGCACCATCGGCTCGAAACCGAGGCCCTCCAATACGGCAGCGACGCGCTCGAGAGTGACCTCGCCGGGGCGCTGGCGGCCCACCGGTGCAGCGTGCTTTCCCATACAGCGAGCATAACGCCCGGGGCGGAGGCAGCGCCCGTGGATTCCGCAGCAGCGTCTACAATGTCGGCGGAATCGACTTGGTTGTGAAGGAGGTCATTGCGGTGTCCGCTGTCGGGAATCCGATTTTGGTGGTGGTGCTCAGCCTTGTGGCGGGGCTTCTCGTCGGCGGAGTGTGGTCGAGCTACCAACGCGGCGCCCCACGTGCGGTTACCGCCGTGCTTGCGCTTTTGGCTGTCATGGCCCTGCTCTTCGCAGCGCTTACGCTTCTGGAGGTGATGTGAAATGGCATGGTCCAAAGCACCGTTGACCCGCGGGGAAGTTGAATCGCTGACCAACGTGTGGCGCGCCCGGGGGCTGATCCCGGTGCTCGTCGCGGTGGCTTCAGCGTTCGCGGCGTGGGCGCTGCTGCTGCCGGTGGTTCCAACTGCCGTGATCGACGCGGGCCAGCCTGCCTCTCTGGCCGGGCTTTCCACCGGTGTGTTCATGTTCGCCACCGTGATCACCCAGGTGTTTACGCCCAAGGCGCTGAAGACGTTCGGCTTCGGCTGGGTCTTGGCCATCTCCTCGTTGCTGCTGGGCATCCCGGCGTTCGGCTACATGCTCGGCATGGACGCTGTGCCGCTTTTGACCGTCAGCGCGATCCGCGGCATCGGCTTCGGTGCGCTGTCCGTGGCGGAAGCCGCGATCATCGCCGAGCTGGTGCCGCTGCGCCTGCTAGGCAGCGCCACCGGCATCTTCGGCATGGTCGTCGGCCTGGCGCAAATGGTGGCGCTGCCGTCCGGCCTGGCGCTGGTGGAGCGAATCGGCTACGACGCGGTGTACGTCATCGCCGCCTGCATCGGCGCGATCTCGCTGGTGGCCTGCCTGGCCATCCCTCCCATCCCGCCGGCGGACCCGGAGGCGGAGACGCAGCAGAGCGTGCGCGTGCCCATGTGGCACCTCGCACTTGTGCCGGCGCTCGCCTTGATGTTTGTCACCACCGCCTACGGCGCAATCACGAACTTCCTGCCGGTGTCCATGCGTGAGCTCGACCCGGTCTCCGGCGCCGCGCTGGCGGGCGTGATGCTTGCGGTGCTCAACTTCGCAGCCATGGTGGCGCGCTACGTCGCCGGCCGCATCATGGACCGCCGCGGCTACCCGGGCAGCGTCATCATCCCGTGCCAGATCATCGCCGCCATCGGTGTCGCGCTGATGGCGATGATCCTGTCCATGGAGCTGCCGGCGTGGACGATGCTCATCGCCGCGCTGTTCTACGGCGCCGGCTTCGGTGGGGTGCAAAACGAGGCGCTGACGATGCTGTTTTACCGCCTGCCGCGCCATAAGACCTCGGAGGCCTCCGCGATCTGGAACATCGGCTTCGACGGCGGCACCGGCTTGGGCTCGACGTTCTACGGCATGCTGGTGGCGCAGATGGCGTTTGCCCCGGTGTTCGGCATCGCCTCTGCGGTGATCACGATCGGCCTGGCAATTACGCTGCTGGACCGACAGCTGGGCCGCCACCGCGTGGTGGAAGTGAACAATCTGTCCGCGCGCCTGAAGTCCGTGCAGGTGCCGCGACCCTACCCGCGCAAGCGCCAGTAGGCGGCGCGGGAGCTAGACTACGCACCTATGAGCGAGACAACCCCCAGCCCGAAAACTCCCGCTGTGGCGGTGTTCGACCCGTTTGCGGGTGCGGACCCCGCGGTGGCGGCGTTGCGCGATGCGCTGCGGGCTGCAGGTGCTCACGCGGAGATCACCTCGGACCCGGCGCACGCCGTCGCCGCGGACGGTCTGGTCGTTGCCGCCTCCGGCGACGCCGCCGAGGCGCTGCGCGCACTGCGCAAGGCCCAAGCGGACCGCGTGGTGGGGCAGCGCCTCGCCGGTTCGCGCCCGGTGCTCGTCGTCGGCGCCGCCATGGACGCGCTGTTCGAGCGCGGTGCGGACGGTGCGGCTGGGTTCGGTGAGTGGCCGGGAGGCGTCGACAAGCTTGCTGCTCCCGTGGAGCGCGCGGAGGTTGCGCCTGCGGCAGACTCGCTGATGCTGGATCGGGCGCAGGAGTTCGAGTTCAACGCCGCCACCGGAGCCCGCGATTTCGAGCTGAAAGAGGACGAGTTCATCGCCTACCCGAAGCTGAGCTGGGCGGGCGAGGTGCTGGCCGCGGTAGAAAACGGCCCGCTGTGGGCGACGCGTTTCCACCCTGAAACCTCTGGCGCGGCTGGCGCCGGCGTGCTGCGCAACTGGATCGCGCAGCTGGGGTAGCACGATGACGGATGTGACGGAGCACCTCGAGGCCGCGGAGGCGGCGGTCGACGCTGCCCGCGAGATCTTCGTCAACGAGCTCGGCGCCGCACCCGCGCTGCACAAAGGTTCCGGCGACTTCGCCACCGCCGCGGATCTGGCGGTAGAGGAGCTGCTGCGCGACAAGCTCACCGGCGCGACCGGCATCGGCGTGTTCGGCGAGGAGCAGGGCGGCGAGTTGGACGAGCACGCCTGCTGGGTGGTGGACCCCATCGACGGGACGTCGAACTATTCCACCGGCAACCCCAACTGCGCGATCTTGGTTTCCCTGCTGGTGGAGCGGCAGCCGGTGGTGGCGGTGGTGGACGCGCCGCTGCTGGACATGCGCATGACAGCTATCGACGGCCAGCCGGTCCACCTCAACGGCACCGCGCTGCCGCCGCTGAGCGAGGCCACGTCCGCGCCGCACGTCGGCGTCGGTTCCCTGTTTTCCCGGGACCGGCGGCGCATGCCGTCCAACCGGCGCCTGGATCTGGCGGGCGCGCTGACCCGGGCGCACCTGCGTCCGCGGATCTCCGGTTCGGTGGGCATCGACTTGGCCTTCGCCGCCCAGGGCATCTACCAGGCGGCGGTGAGTTTCTCCCCGCACGTGTGGGACAACTCCGCAGGCATCCTGTTGGCGCGCAGCGCAGGCGCGGTTGCCACCGCGGGCGACGGCACGCCGTGGGAGCCCGGGAAGGTCGGCGCAGTGGTGGGCACCGCCAAGGCCCACGCCGCGGTGATGGAGGCGGTTCAGGAAGTACACGTTGACGCGGGCGAGGAGGACTAACGCATGACCACAGCTGCACAACCCGACAAGAAGGCGGCCCGCGAGGGAGCGATCGCTGTCGGCGTCGCGGGCGCGCTGACCTGGATCAGCTCGCGGATGGATTGGGTGCGCGCGGAGTTCGTCGACGACATCTCCGGCGGCGGCGAGGCCAGCGTCAACGGCGCGGACTGGTCCACGGAAACCGGCGCGATTGCGGTGCTGCTGCTCGCCGGCATGGTCGCAGCATTTGCTTTGCGACGCCTCGGCCGCCGCGTCATCGGCGCCATCTGCGCCGCGGCGTCCGTTGGCCTGGCAGTGCCGGCCGTGCGTCTGCTCACTGGCGGAGCGGACCCGGAGCGCGTGCACGCCCTGCTCACCGTAGGCGCGGACGAGGCGCAGCAGGGCAATTCCGCCCCGGCGATTGCGCAGTGGGCCGAAATCACCTCCGCAACGACACTGGTGGCCGGTCCCGGGTTGGCGCTCGCGGCCGCGCTGCTCGGCCTGGCCGGCGGGGTGCTGTTGATCGCGCGGCCGGGCGAGGATTCGCCGCGGCAGAACAAGTACGAGAAGGAAACCGTGCGCCGGGAGAAGGTGCGCGAGGACTTGGAGGAGGACCCCCAGTCCGGTCGCGTGCTGTGGGACGCGATCAGCGCGGACATCGACCCGACCGATCCGCAGAGTGGACCGGATTTCCGATCCTCGAAGTCCACCCGCTAGCCTTATCCGTGACAGGCCAGGCCCCTTGCAACTGGGAGGTAGCCATGCCGGCTCCGAGCACACTCGACGACGTTGTCGCTGGTGTGCTTCGCGACGTTGCCAAGCGTGAGGCCGCCGTTTCCTTCAAAGAGATCAAAGCGCGTTCGCGCGATATGGCGCCGACCCGGGATGCCCGGGCGGCGCTTTTGCGTCATGGCTGCAGCGTGATTGTGGAGATCAAGCGCAACTCGCCGGTCTTCGGACCCACTGGCGCCGGGCTTTCCAGCATCGAGGCGCTGGCCCAGAACATCGAAGCGGGTGGCGCCCACCTCATCGCGTGCCAGACGGAGCGGCTGCGTTTCGACGGCTCCCTGGCCGACATGGCCCAGGCTAGGGAAGCGGTAGAACTGCCGATGGTGTGCCGCGACGTGATCGTGGACCCGTACCAGATCCACGAGGCGCGCTGCTACGGCGCCGACGCCATCCCGCTGCAGGTGGGGATCCTGGACCAGGCCCGCTTCGAGGCGCTGCTGGACCGCGCCGAATCCCTCGGCATGGCCGCCGTGGCGGAGGTGCGCACCCCGAAGGAGGCGGACCGCGCGCTGCGCGCGGGCGTGTCCGTGGTGGCGGTCAACTCCTGGACCTTCGACACCAACAACTTGAACCGCAACGCGTTCGCCGAGATCGCGCCGGGTCTTCCCAGCGAGGTGATCAAGATCAGCCTCGGCGGCGTGGCCACCCCGCGCGATCTGATCAACGCCGCCTCCTGCGGCGCGGACGCGGTGCTGGCGGCGGAGGCTGTCATGGCGGCGGGCGATGTGCTCTCCGCGACGCGTTCGCTGGCCACCGCGGGCCAGCACCCCGCGTGCCCGTCGCGACGCTAAATGGCACACTGTTTGGCGTGCAAACGCTGAATTTGGCCAACATCCCGTCGCCGCCGCAGGGCGTGTGGCACCTCGGTCCCATTCCCATCCGCGCCTACGCGCTGTGCATCATCACCGGCATTATCGTCGCGATGGCGGTCTCGCTGCGCCGCTACAAGGCGCGCGGCGGCAACCCGGAGACGGTGTGGGACGCGGCGATTGTGATCATCCCCGCCGGCATCATCGGCGGGCGCCTGTACCACGTGATCACGGACCACCAGAAGTACTTCGGCGAGGGCAAAAACCCCTGGCAGGCCTTCAACATCACCGCCGGAGGCCTAGGCATCATCGGCGCGGTGGCGCTCGGCGCGTTGGCGGTGTGGGTGATGATGCGGCGCAAGGGGCTGCCGATAGCGCCGCTTGCGGACGCGATCGCGCCGTCGGTGATCCTCGCCCAGGGCATCGGCCGGCTGGGCAACTACTTCAACCAGGAGCTCTACGGCGCGGAAACCGATGTGCCGTGGGCGCTGGACATTTACTACCGCGTCAACGAAGCCGGCCAGTACGCCCCGCTGACGGGACGTTCCACCGGCGAGGTGATCGCGAGCGTGCACCCGACGTTCCTCTACGAGCTGATCTGGAACGTGGCGGTGTTCTTCGTGCTCGTCTGGGCGGACCGCCGCTTCCGCCTCGGCCACGGCCGCGTGTTCTGGCTGTACGTGGCCGGCTACACGCTGGGCCGGTTCTTTATCGAGTTCATGCGCCGCGACGAGGCGAACCTCATCCTCGGCTTGCGCGTGAACACGTGGGTGTCCGCCATCTTGTTCATCGTCGCCGTGGTGGTCTTCTTCATGCTGCAAAAGGGCAGGGAGACCCCGGAGGAGGTGGACCCGGAGTACAACCGAGCGCCCACGGCAGACTCCCAGGATCGGGAGTACCGTGGGGCGCTGAAGAACACGAATGACACCTACGAAGGTGAGGTTGGTACACGTGGATAGAAGGACAAAGATCGTCTGCACCCTCGGCCCGGCTGTAGCCAGCAAGGATGCGATTTTGGGACTCGTGCGCGACGGCATGGACGTGGCGCGTTTGAACTTCTCGCACGGCGACTACCCGGACCACGAACAGAATTACCGCTGGGTCCGCGAGGCCACCGACGAAACCGGCCACGCCGTGGGCATCCTGGCGGACCTGCAGGGGCCGAAGATCCGCCTCGGCCGCTTCGAAGGCGACGGCAAGACCTACTGGGAAACCGGCGAGACTGTCCGCATCACCGTGGACGACGTCGAAGGCACGCACGACCGCGTGTCCACCACCTACAAGCAGCTCGCCCAGGACGCGAAGCCGGGTGACCGCCTGCTCGTGGACGACGGCAAAGTTGGCCTGGTCTGCACCGAGGTTGACGGCAACGACGTGGTCTGCCGCGTCACCGAGGGCGGCCCGGTGTCCAACAACAAGGGTGTCTCGCTTCCGGGCATGGACATCTCCGTGCCGGCGCTGAGCGAGAAGGACAAGGCTGATCTGCGCTTCGCGCTCGAGCTCGGCGTGGACATTATCGCCCTGTCGTTCGTGCGTTCTCCGGCGGATGTGGAGCAGGTCCACGAGATCATGGATGAGGTCGGCCGGCGTGTGCCTGTCGTCGCCAAGCTTGAAAAGCCCGAGGCTGTGGACGCGCTGGAATCCATCATCCTCGCGTTCGACGCAGTGATGGTCGCCCGCGGCGACCTGGGCGTGGAGATCCCGCTCGAGCAGGTCCCGGCGGTGCAAAAGCGCGTGATCCAGATTGCGCGCGAGAATGCCAAGCCCGTGATCGTCGCTACGCAGATGCTCGACTCCATGATTGAGAACTCGCGCCCGACGCGCGCCGAGGCGTCTGATGTGGCCAACGCGGTGCTTGACGGCGCGGACGGCGTCATGCTCTCGGGCGAGACGTCTGTGGGCGTGGATCCGCACAACGTGGTGCGCACCATGAGCCGCATCGTCCGCTCCGCCGAGACCATGGGCAGCGTGCCGCCGCTGAACCACATCCCGCGCACGAAGCGCGGCGTGGTGTCTTACTCGGCCAATGACATCGCGGACCGCCTCAACGCGCGCGCGATTGTCACGTTCACCACCTCCGGCGACACCGCCCGCCGTGTGGCGCGCCTGCACCCGGACCTGCCGCTTCTGGTGTTCACGCCGGTGCAGCAGGTGCGCTCCCAGCTGGCCATGACATGGGGCGCGGAGACGTTCCTGTGCGAGCAGGTCCACAGCACCGACGACATGATCAAGGTGGTGGACCGCCAGCTGCTGGCCATGGAGCAGTACAAGGAGGGCGACACCATGGTCGTCGTCGCGGGCACCCCGCCGGGTGTCGCGGGCACGACGAACACCATCCACGTGCACCAGCTCGGCGAGGACACGCGCCGGCAGTAACCGGTTACGCTGGTGGGCATGCCAGAAACCGGAATTGAAGTTCGCGACGCCCACCTGCACAACCTCCGCAATGTGGATGTGGACATCCCCCGCGGCACTCTCGTTGCGGTAACCGGTGTGTCAGGCTCCGGCAAGTCCTCGCTCGCGTTCGGCACCATCCACGGCGAGGGTCAGCGCCGCTACCTCGAGTCGGTGGCGCCGTTTGCCCGCCGCCTGATCGGCTCGGCCGTGGACCCGCAGGTCGGTTCCGTGGAGGGGCTGCCGCCGACGGTGGCGCTGGAGCAGTCCACCTCCGGCGGCGGCGCGCGCTCGACCGTGGGTACCGTCTCCGCGCTGTCCAACAGCATCCGTTTGCTGTACTCGCGCGCCGGCGACAACCCGAAGGGGCTGTACTCCGACTCGTTTTCCCCGAACACGCCCGAGGGCATGTGCCCGACGTGCCAGGGCACCGGCGTGGTGCACGAGCCCACCGAGGCATCGATGGTGCCGGACCCGACGCTGTCCATCGAGGACGGCGCGATCCAGGCCTGGCCGGGCGCCTGGGCAGGCAAAAACTTCCATGACATTCTGGCCACACTCGGCTACGACCTGGATTCGCCCTGGCAGGACCTGCCGAAGGAAGACCGCGAGTGGATCCTGTTCACCGAGGAGCGCCCCGTGGTCACCGTAAAGCCACTGCGCGGCGAGGACCAGATCCAGCGCAACTACAAGGGCACGTGGCGCTCCGTGGCGTCGTATCTGACCAACACGCTCGCCGAGACCCAGTCCGACACCCTGCGCAAACGCGTGCTTTCTTACATGGAGTCGCGCGTGTGCGAGACCTGCCACGGCCGCCGCCTCAACCCGGAAGCCCTCAAGGTCACCTACGCGGGGATGCCTATCGACGAGCTCGGCGCCCTGCCGCTCGACCAGGTCCACGAGGTGCTGGCCGCGCAGGAGCCGTCCGAAGGTTCGGCCGAGGACCTGCTGCTCAAGCAGATCCTGACCGCGCTGCAATCCGCGCTCGACCTGGGGCTTGCGCACCTGAGCCTGGACCGCCCCGCGCCGACCCTGTCCGCGGGCGAGCTGCAGCGCATCCGCCTGTCCGCCCAGCTGCGCTCGGGCCTGTTCGGCGTGGCGTACGTGCTGGACGAGCCGTCCGCCGGCCTGCACCCCGCCGAGCGCGGAGCCGTGCTGGACATCTGCCGCCGCTTCATCGATGCTGGCAACTCGGTCCTGCTGGTCGAACACGACATGGAACTCGTCGCCCAAACCGACTGGCTCGTGGACGTCGGCCCGCTCGCCGGCGAGCGCGGCGGCGAGGTGGTCTACTCCGGCCCTACCAGCGACTACACCGGCGACGCACCCACCGCGAAGGCGCTGGCGAACCGGGCACTTTCGCCCAACGACGACCCGCGCACCGCCAACGGGGAACTAGTGCTTTCTGGCGTCTCAGCCCGCTCCATCGAGGGGCTGGACGTCTCCTTCGGGATGGGCCAGTTCACCGCGGTGGCCGGTGTGTCCGGCTCCGGCAAGTCCACCTTGGTCAGCACCGTGCTCGCCGGGGTGCTCCGCGACGCCGCGTCCACCGTTGTCGAGGAAGAGGACGACTCTGCGGGTGATGCGGGGGCGGGGGAGGCCGGATGGACCGTCGATAGGCAAGAAGGCTTCGACGCGGTGAGCCGAGTCGTGCAGATCACCCAGAAGCCCATCGGGCGCACGCCGCGCTCGACGCTGGCCACCTACACCGGGCTTTTCGACGGTGTGCGCAAACTGTTCGCCGGCACCGACGAGGCGAAGCGGCGCAAGTGGACCGTGTCGCGTTTTTCCTACAACGTGAAGCAAGGGCAGTGCCCGACCTGCGGCGGTGCAGGCAAGATCGAGGTGGAGCTGGTGTTCCTGCCTGGGTCGTACACCACCTGCCCCGACTGCGGCGGCGCGCGCTACAACGACGAGACCCTCGAGGTGACCTGGGAGGGCCTCACCATCGCGCAGGTGCTGGAGCTAACTGTCGACGAAGCCGCGGACGTGTTCGCCGACGAGCCCAAGATCCTGCGCGCCGTCGAGACCCTGCAGGCGGTGGGGCTGGGCTACCTGCGCCTCGGCCAGGGCGCGCCCGAGCTTTCCGGCGGCGAGGCGCAGCGCATCAAGTTGGCCACCGAGCTGCAGCGCTCCCGCAACTCGCGCCGGGGCCACACCGTGTACCTGCTGGACGAGCCCACCACCGGCCTGCACCCCGCCGACGTGGCGCTGTTGGTGACGGAGCTCAACGGTCTTGTCGACGCTGGCCAAACCGTGGTCGTGGTCGAACACGAACTGTCCGTGATCGCGCAAGCCGACCGCGTGATCGAGATGGGCCCCGGCGCCGGCGCAGAGGGCGGACAGGTGGTCGCCACCGGCACCCCCGCCGAGCTGGCGGAGCGCGACACCGCAACCGGGAAGGTGCTGGCCGGGCGTTCGGCGTAGGTGGCCGTCGGTGGGGGCGACTATGCAGCTGCATAGCCGCGGAGCTGGTGTTCGCGTGGTTCGTTGGAGTGGCCGACTAAACGAAACGTGCAAAAGTTGACAAATGGTACGGTAGTCCAGGTTTAACGGCGCAGGTCAGGAGCTTATAAGTGTTGCCGCATGTAAATTCGTACAAAACCGAGCGGGCAAGCGGCTCGAATTACTATGCCGCTGCATAGTCCCGGTACCGGGGTTCGCTATGCAGCGGCATAGTTCTTCAAGTCGAATCGACTATGCAGCTGCATAGTTTTTGTGGTTGGCGATCCGCCTTGGGGGAGGTTGGTTCGGCATTGGTGACTATGCAGCGGCATAGTCTCGCGGACCGATTTCACTTTGCCACGGCATAGTCCCGACGCTGTCATACATTATGCGGCTGCATAGTCGGGAGGGGTCGGCCACTATGCGACGGCATAGTCGCGGAGGTACCGTCCAGGTTGTAGTGACTATGCAGTGGCATAGCCCTTTGGGCGGTGGGCCACTATGCGGCTGCATAGTTTTTGTGGTTGGCGATCCGCCTTGGGGGAGGTTGGTTCGGCATTG
>ERZ1030898.44-NODE-44-length-27393-cov-23.681067_pt1 | contig 27393 bp, 22 predicted proteins | sample MGYA00517298_ERZ1030898 | MGnify/ENA primary metagenome ERZ1030898 (study PRJEB33718, sample SAMN03159684) | human skin metagenome | collected 2014-05-20 | study: EMG produced TPA metagenomics assembly of the PRJNA266117 data set (Human skin bacterial metagenome... | reverse complement strand
CGAGATTGCCTCTTGTCTCGTGGGCTCGGAGATGTGTATAAGAGACAGGTGGGGCGCGGGGGAGGGGCGGAGCGGACGTCGAGAAGCAAACACCCCTGCGACATCGCGATGCGGGGGAACAGCTCGCCCTCGGACAGCAGTGGCATAAGCTTCTCGACGAATCCGGCAGGCAACGGTCCGGCAGCGCGCGCAAACCGCTGCAGGTGCAGGTCGAGGCCATTGGTGCGGCCGGATGAGTGGCGCCAGGAGTCGGCGACGTCGAGGGGCCCGTCGGGGACATCGCGAGGGACGAATGCGCCGTGCCAGGCGTACCTACGCATCCCACGCCCCCAGCACGGACTGGGCCTTGAGGTTGCGCTCGGCGAGCTCGGCCTCGGCGTCGGAAGCGAGCACGATCGCGCCGCCGGCGCCCACGGTCACGGTGTCGCCGGCGCGCACGGCGGTGCGGATCACCACGGACAGATCGGCTTGGCCGTCGAAGCCGAAGTAGCCCAGCGCGCCGGAGTAGACGCCGCGCGGGGAGGTCTCCAGCCGGTCGATGATTTCGCAGGTGCGTAGCTTCGGCGCGCCGGTCATGGAACCGGGCGGGAACGTCGTGCGAACGGCGTCGACGGCGGTGCGGCCCTCGCGCAGGCGGCCGGTGATGGTGGAGACCAGCTGGTGGACGGTGGCAAACGATTCCACCTGCATCAACCCGGGAACGCGCACGGTGCCGGGCTCGCAGACGCGGGAGAGGTCGTTGCGGAGCAGGTCCACGATCATGAGGTTTTCGGCGCGGGTTTTCGCATCATCCAGCAGCGCGGGGTCCTCGTCGGCGGCGATGGTGCCCTTGATCGGCTTCGCCTCCATGTTACGGCCGCGCACGGTAAGGAAGCGTTCGGGTGAGGCGCTGGCGACCTCGACACCGTCGAAAAGCAGGTGCGCGGCGTACGGCGCCGGGTTGTGTTCGCGCAGCGCAGCATAGATATCGCCGGTCGCTTCGGCGGTGTAGGTGTCGGTCAGGCACACCTCGTAACTCTCGCCCGCGCGCAGCAGTTCTTGCGCCTCTTCGATGCTGGCGAGGTAGTCCGGGTTGCTCCAGGAGCCTTCGCCTATCGACGCCCCTCCGGTGGTGCCCGCCCCCGCAAGCGCCTGTGCAAGCCGGTCAAGCAAGCCGTCGGCGCCGTCGCCGGCCAAGGCGCAGATGTGCGCGGTTTCGGCCTCGTGGTCGTAGACGATGAACGACTGCGGGCGCACGAAGTACGCATCCGGGTAGGGCGAGCGGTGACGCAGCGTGATCGGCATGGTCAGCTCGGCGCACTCGTAGCCCAGGTACCCGATCCATCCGCCGGTAAACGGCAGGTCGGGCGCGTCGAAAACCGGAGTGGAAAGTTCGGCGTCGAGGGTGTCGAGCACGTTGCCGTCGTCAAGCGAATAGCTCATGGAGCGCGAAAGCGTTCCCGCGGTGTCGCCGAGAATGGAGAAACGTCCGCGCGCGTCGGCGGAGTCGAGGAAGAACGCGTCGTTGCCGTCGCGCTTGATGGCGTTGAATACCCGCTGGCAGTCGAGCGCGCCGGGCACCTCGCGGTGGAGCAGGCGCCAGCCGCCGAGGAAGTTGCGCATGATCGCCGCGCCGTGCTGGGTGAGTACCGACTCGGGGTGGAACTGCACACCCCAGTGGTCGAGCCCGTCGACCTTGAGCGCTTGGATGACGCCGTCCTCGCTGCGGGCGTGGACGGTGATGCCGGGGACCTCCTCAACGTGCAGCGAGTGGTAGCGCACCACCTCGAAGCCCTGCGCGATGCCAGCGAAGATGCCTTCGCCGGAATGGGTGACGGTGGAGACGAACCCGTGGCGCGGCTCAGGCGCGCGGGTCACGGCCGCACCGGCCAGCATGGCCAAGCCCTGGTGGCCCAAGCACACGCCGAGCAGCGGAATGTCTGCGTCGGCGGCTGCTTCGATGACTCGCCGGGACGCGCCGAAGTCCTCCTCGCGCTCCGGGGTGCCGGGGCCCGGGGAGATGACAACGTGGCTGAACTCGCGGGCGCGCACACGCTGAGGAAGGTCAGCGGCCTCGCCCGCGGGGACCACGAGGGGCTCCCGGCCGGCGGCCTCAGCAATGAGGTGGGCGAGGTTGAATGTATATGAGTCGTAATTGTCAACGAGCAGAATCATTGTGCCGAGATCGTATAGCGTTCAACTGCATGGACGCCACAATCCGGCCAGCCCGCGCCGAAGACGCCGCTACTGTCGCCGCCGTGCACAACCGCTCCCGCGCGCAAGCGTTCCGCGGGCACATCGCCGACGAGGTGCTGGAAAACTTCGAACCCCTGGAGCTCAAGTGGGCCGAGTACTTCGACGCCCCCGACGGCCGCGTCTACCTCGCGGAGGTGGACGGCGAGGCTGTGGGCATAGCCTACGGCGTGCCCGGCGAGCGCACTGAGCTGTGCAACCTCTACCTGCTCGAGGAGGCGGCCGGAAACGGCATATCCGAGCGGCTCCTCAACGCAGTCGTGCACCCAGGCGAGCCCGCGTTCTTGTGGGTGGCGGACTTCAACGAGCGCGCCCAGGCGTTCTACACCAAGCAGGGCTTCACCTTCGACGGCGAGGAAACGCACCACGCGGGTGACGGCATCACCTTGAAGCGCATGGTGCGCGGCTAGCTAGTTGATCGGGGTGGGCTCGATTTTCCACACGTCCTCGGCGTAGTCGCGGATCGTGCGGTCGGAGGAGAAGCGGCCGGACTCGCAGATGTTGATCCAGCACTTGCGGGCCCACTCGTCCGGATCGGCGTAGTAGTCGGTTGCCATACGGTCGCGGGCCTCGCGGTAGGCGGCGAAATCACCGAGCACGTAGTAGACGTCCTGCTCGCCGTAGCCGTTGTCCTCGAGTAGCGAGGCGCGGATGTCGTGGAAGGCGCCGGTGCCGCGGTCGTCGAGGGTGCCGTCGACGAGCGCGTCGAGGGCGCGCATGAGGCCCGGGGTCTGCTCGGCCACCTGGCGCGGGTTGTAGGTGCGCTTGATGTGCGCCAGCTCCTCCTCACGGGCACCGAAGATGTAGGCGTTGTCCTCGCCGACCGCATCGACGATTTCCACGTTCGCGCCGTCCATCGTGCCCAGTGTGAGCGCGCCGTTCATCATGAACTTCATGTTCGATGTGCCCGAGGCCTCCTTGCCGGCGGTGGAGATCTGCTCGGAGACGTCGGTGGCCGGGATGATCTGCTCGGCGGGGGAGACGTTGTAGTTCTCCACGAACACCACGTGGATGTACTTCGAGGCCTCCGGGTCGTTGTTCACCAGCTCAGCGATGGTGTTGATGAGCTTGATGATGCCCTTGGCGGTGACGTAGCCCGGGGCGGCCTTAGCGCCGAAGATGAAGGTGCGCTTCGGCACGTCGCGCTCCCCGTCGACCGTGATGCGGAAGTACAGGTCCAGGATGTACAGCGCGTTCATCAGCTGGCGCTTGTACTCGTGCAGGCGCTTGATCTGGGTGTCGTAGATGGAGTCCGGGTCGATCTCCACGCCCTGGCGCGCGGCGATCCATTCGGCGAAGTCGCGCTTGTTCGACGCCTTGATGTCGCGGAGTTCGTTCAGGACCTTTGGGTCGTCGATAAGCGGGCGGAGCTCCTTGAGCTTGTCCAAGTCGGTGACCCAGGCGTCGGAGCCGGAGAGGCGGTCCAAAAGCTCAGACAGGCGCGGGTTGCACATGCGCAGCCAGCGGCGCGGGGTCACACCGTTGGTTTTGTTGTTGAAGCGCTCCGGGTACAGGCCGTGCCAGAAGCCGAGGGTGTCGCGTTTGATGATCTCGGTGTGCAGTGCCGCCACGCCGTTGACGGAATAGGAGGCGTAGCAGGCGATCCACGCCATGTGCACGCGACCGTCGTGCACCGGGGAGTAGTGGTGCGCCGTCTCCGCATCCACGCCGCGGGCCTCCATGTCCAGGCGGTAGCGGCGGTCGATCTCTTCCACGATCTCCCAGATGCGCCAGAACAGCTGCTTGAAGATGGACTCCTCCCACGTCTCCAGCGCCTCCTGCAGCACCGTGTGGTTGGTGTAGGCGAACGTGTGGGTGGTCACCTCCCAGGCCTCGTCCCAGCCGAGCCCGTGCTCGTCCATGAGCAGGCGCATCAGCTCGGGGATGCCCAGCACCGGGTGGGTGTCGTTGAGCTGGATGGAGTTGTACTTGTGGAAGTCGCGCAGGTCGTCGCCGTGGGCGGCGCGGTAGTCGTCGATAAGCTCCTGCAGCGATGCGGAGCAGAAGAAGTACTGCTGGCGCACGCGCAGAAGCTTGCCGGCGTAGGTGGAGTCGTTGGGGTAGAGCACGCGCGTGATGTCGTGGACGGCCTCGCGCTCGAGGATCGCGTCCGCGAAGCGCTGGGAGTTGAACGCGTCGTAGTCGAACTCGGCGATCGGGGAGGCGTCCCACAGGCGCAGCGTGCCCACGTTGTCGGTGCCGTAGCCGGTGATCGGCATGTCGTAGGGGATGGCGCGCACGTGCATGTCGTCGAACTTCACAATGCGCTGCTCGGAGCCACGGCGGATGATGAAGGGGTAGAACGACTCCTTCCACGCGTCCGGGTGCTCGCGTTGGAAGCCGTCCTCGAACTCCTGGCGGAACAGCCCGTAGCGGTAGAGCAGGCCGTAGCCGGTCAGCGGGAAGTCCTGCTCGGCGGCGGAATCGAGGAAGCATGCGGCCAGGCGCCCCAGGCCGCCGTTGCCGAGGGCGGCGTCGTGCTCGGCCTCCAGCACGTCCGAAAGCTCGAAGCCGTTCTCCTCGGCGATCGCCTTCGCCTTATCGACGAGCCCAAGGTTGGTCAGGTTATTCAGCAACGCCCGACCCTCCAGGAATTCCGCCGAGAAGTACGCGGCACGGCGGGTGTTCTTGTAGGTGTTGCGGGTTTTCGCCCAGTTGTCGGCGATTTGCTCGACAGTTGCGGCGGACAGGCCCGTCCAGAACTTCTTCACCGTGGAGTCCTGGGGCGCGCGACCGGAGAAGCTGCGGACGTGGCCCTCGACGGTCTGCTCGAATGCTGGCTGAGATGCAGTCATGTGACCCGAGCGTACCGGCGTGGTCACAGACGTGCAGGTGGGTTACTTAGCCAGGTAGGTCAGCACCGCGGTCAGTCCCGCGCGGGTGGAGGCGTCGATGGTGGGCTCGTACTCCGGCAGGAAGGTGGACATGTGGTTGACCGGCACGTCCTCGCCGACGCGGTCTTCCTCCACGGCCTTGTCCCACACGTCTCGTGGCGTGCAGCCGACAAGCCAGAAGAAGTACGGCGCGCCGTAGGCCTGGCCGATGACGGGGAAGTCCTCCGAGACGGTCTTCGGGTCGGCGGTGACGGAGGCGTCGCCGAAGACGCCGTCGAACTGCTCGCGGACGCGGGTGAACACCTCCTCGTCGTTGTCCAGCAGCTCGCCGTGGGCGAAAAAGGAGATCATGGGCTGGTCCAGCGAGCCGGACGCCAGCACCTCCGCGTGGACCACGCGCTTGATGGCGGAGTACACCTTCGCCTTGACCCGGTCGGAGTAGAAACGGCAGTTCAGCACCAGCTCAGCCTCGCCCGGGATGATGTTGTTGGTGGTGCCGGCGTGCATGCTGGCCACGGTCACCACGGCGAAGTCCGCCGGGTCCACCTCGCGGCCCACGATGGCCTGCAGGCGGGCGATGATCATCGCTGCGGTGTAGGTGGGGTCGATGGCGTTGTGCGGCATGGAACCGTGGGCGGCCTGGCCGGGGATCTTGATGCGGATGGAGTCGCAGGCGGCGAACTGCGGGCCCGGCTTGGACATCACCTCGCCGGCGCGGCCGGGCATGACGTGCTGGCCGAAGACCACGTCCGGGGCGGGCACCATCTCGGTCAGGCCGTTATCGGCCATGTCCTGGGCGCCGGCGCCGATCTCCTCGCCCGGCTGGAACAGGGCGATGAAGGTGCCGGACCAGTGCTCGCGGGTGTTGTCCAAAAAGTCGCACATGCTCAGCAGCGCGGTGGTGTGGATGTCGTGGCCGCAGGCGTGCATGGTGCCCACGGTCTGCCCGTCCGCGGTCTTGGCCACCTTGTGGGAGGCGTACGGCGCGCCGGTCTGCTCGGTCACCGGCAGGCCGTCGAAGTCCGCGCGGTGCATCACGGTCGGGCCCTCGCCGTTTTCGAAAACGGCGCAGATGCCGAACTTGCCGATCGGGGCGATGACTTCGCAGTCGAAGCGCGACAGCTCCATCATCAGGCGGCTGTAGGTCTCCTCCTCCTGCAAGGACAGCTCCGGGTTTGCGTGCAGCAGCTCGTAGAGGCGGCGCTGCCACACCTCGTCCACGGAGTAGGAGCGCAAAATCTCGGAAATATTACTCAAAACTCATCTCTCCAAATTTGGGTTATATCGCAATAGGTTGGGCGCCGGGGTGCATTCCTCGGCGATGCGCAAGGACGCGGACACGTGGCCGTCGCTACGCAATGTGCGAAGTGCCGCGGTGGCGCGGTCGCGCATGTCAGACGGCGAGAGCGTGTTCACGTAAATCTGCGTGCCGCCCTCGAAGCCGGCGAGGGTGGAAATGCGCCATTTCAGGTTGATGCGCCACGGCATGGGCACGTCTAGATCCACGGGGCGGTAGTGCCATTCCTCGTTGGTGGCCACCTGCCCGCCGGTGGCGGCGTGCGCCGCGTGCAGCAGGTCGGACACCGCGCGGACCTCTTCGTCCGTGTGCTCCCACGGCTCGCTGGCGCGCGACTTCGAATACACCGTCATGGTGGGGTAGCGGTGGCCCACGCCGGCGGTGAGGATGGCGTGGTCGTTCTCCGCGATCACCAGGTTTTGGTAGAACGCGTGGTTGACGCCCCAGTCGTTGTACAGGTTCAAATTCTGGCGCAGCTTCGCCGTTTCGGTCTCGGCGTTGACGCCGCGCTCGTCGATGGCCACCAGCTGCTTGTGCAGGTGCTCGAACGACGCGCCGGCGGGCGAGAGCCAGTTTTGAAACACCACCACGTAGCGGGCGTAGGTGTGCTGCTCCACCAGGTCGCGCAGCGAATCAACGGTGAACGCGATGAAGCGGAAGTGCTCCTCCGGGGTCAGCGACCCGGAGCCTGCGAGCTGCGCTGAGTTCTCCGCCCCGTCCACGAAGTGGCGCCGGCCGATGATCACGTCGTGGCCGCCGCCGAAGTACGCCGGGGCAAGCTCAAGCAGCTCCTCCTCGGGCCGATCCGGGTCCTGTCCCGCCGCGGCCAGGCGTGTGCGCACGATCTCCAAAACATGCTCGCGCCCGGCGGGGTCCGCCAGGTAGCGCTCCATGTGGCTGCGGCGCGCGACCGGCATTTCGTAGCCGTAGTTTTTCTGCCAGTAGTCGTAGCTGACAATCTCGAACAGGTTGGGCACCCGCCGAAACTCCGCGACCGTGTTGTCCAACTCGTCGGGCATGGCGTCGCGCAGGATGGCAAACCCCTCGCCGTCGGCGATGAGCCGCGATTTCTCCGGCGGGGTGCGCAGCTTGCGCGCTTCGCAGAAATTGCAGGTGTCCGTGTGCGCGCCGGGTGCAAGCGGCTCGGGCGGGGCGCCAGCTGCGGCCAGGGGCCTGTTGCCGCGCCCCGGCACCGTCCACACCTCCGTGCCGGAGAAGGGGTTGACCTGCTTTAAGGTCCCGTCCGCCATGGTCCGCATCGCAACGTGGTACGAGTGCGCTGGGTTCACGGCGGGGTTGGACATGCCCGCAACCATACCGGTTAGCCTTACACGCATGTCTGTGATCCAATTCGACGTCCTCGTCCCACCCACCGTCGCCGGCGAGGTCAAAGAGGTCTTCCAGCGTGCACTCGACATCCTCGTGCACCGGGAGATGCTCACCGCGGGCACGGTGGAGATGGAGCAAGTGCTTATCGACGACTCCGTGCGCACGCAGCTGGCCGAAACCTACGAGCGGGACCGGGGTGAAGACCCCGCGGAAGCGGAGGTGTTCCGCTACAGCATCACGCCCGAGGGGGCGGACAGTCTCAACCGCCTGGCCATGGGCCTGTCGCGCATCCTCACCCCGAAGGCGGACCTGCCGCGCGACCCGGTGATGCTGGAAGACCAGGACCGGTTCGAATCGCCCTCGATCTACCCTTGGACCGTGGAAGTGTTGAGGTAGGCCACTGCGATCTCAGCGCCGGCCTGGGTGAGCTGCTCGCGCACGTTGTCAGTCTGCGGCAGCGTCACCGCGATGGTGCCCTCGCCCGGCTGCTCGTCGAAGCTTCCTGCGGCCACCGCGAACGCCGCGCCGGCCCCGCGGGCCAGCTCGCCGACCACGGAGGCGACCTTGCCGGTGCCGGTCTGGCCGTCGAAGCGGCCCTCGCCGGTGATCACAAGGGCAGCGCCCTCCACCTGCTCCGCCAGGCCGTTTGAGTCCGCAACCACGCGCGCGCCGGGCAGGATGTGCACGTGGGAGGAATCCCCGTGGAGCATAGTGGACAGCCAGCTGATGCCGATGCCCACGCCGCCCGCAGCGCCCAGGCCCGGGGCGGCCGGATCCACGTCCGCGACCTCGCACAGACGCGCCAGGCCCCGGTCCAGCACCTCGATGTCTTCTTCCGTCGCGCCCTTCTGCGGGCCGAAGACGTGTGCCGCGCCCTCGGGCCCGGTGGCGGGCGCGGTGGTGTCGGTCAACAGCACCCACTCCACCGCGCCAGCTGGGACGTTGACCTTCGCGGTGTCGAAGTTGGCCAACTGCTCCAGCGCCCCGCCGCCGGGTTTGAGCTGGTAGCCCGCCTGGTCCAGGGGGTTCACGCCCAGGGCGACGAGGATGCCGGTGCCGCCGTCGATAGTTGCGGTGCCGCCAAGCCCCAGCACGATGCGCTCGGCGCCGCGGGTCTCGGCGTCCGCGATGAGCACGCCGGTGCCGTACGTGTCGCCCGTCAGCGGCACCGGTTCGTCCACCGCGGGAAGGCCGGAGGCCGCGGCGACGTCGATGTAGGCGGTCTTGCTCGGGGCGTGGAAGGCGTACTCCGCTTCGGTGAGGCGGCCGGCCGCGGTAGTCGTCGGCAAGCAAATGCGCTCGCCCTCGAACAGCGACGAGGTGCCTTCGCCGCCGTCGGCCATGGGGGTGAGCACGATCTGCGCGTCGCGGATGACGGAGCGCACGCCTTCGGCGAGCCATTCCGCTGCCTCGGCGGCGGTGGCGGTGGACTTGAAGGAGTCCGGCGCGACAACGATTTTGGGCGACGGAACTGCGTCGAGGGGAGAAACCATGGGGGAGAGTCTAGCTGCCGCCCACGCGCGGCCGAATGGTGTTGTAAAGTTTGTCCGGTACACAATTCTGCATAGCTATAGATATCGGAGGCCACGCCCAATGAGCGCGATTGATCAGGAAGTTGCCGGCTACTACCAGAAGTTGCTGGAGCGCAACGCGGGCGAGCCGGAGTTCCACCAGGCGGTGGCCGAAGTGCTGGACTCGCTGAAGATCGTGCTGGGCAAGGACCCGCACTACGCGGACTACGGCCTGATCGAGCGCCTCTGCGAGCCGGAGCGCCAGATCATCTTCCGCGTGCCCTGGCTGGACGACGACAACAATGTGCGCGTCAACCGCGGCTTCCGCGTCCAGTTCAACTCCGCGCTCGGCCCCTACAAGGGCGGGCTGCGCTTCCACCCGAGCGTGAACCTGGGCATCATCAAATTCCTCGGCTTCGAGCAGATCTTCAAAAACTCCCTGACCGGCCTGCCCATCGGCGGCGGCAAGGGCGGCTCCGACTTCGACCCGAAGGGCCGCTCCGACGGGGAGATCATGCGCTTTTGCCAGTCCTTCATGACGGAGCTGTGGCGCCACATCGGCGAGTACCGCGACGTGCCCGCCGGCGACATCGGCGTCAGCGGCCGCGAGATCGGCTACCTGTTCGGCCAGTACCGCCGCCTGGTGGACCAGCACGAGTCCGGCGTGCTCACCGGCAAGGGCCTGACCTGGGGCGGCTCCCTGGTGCGCAAGGAGGCCACCGGCTACGGCAGCGTGTACTTCACCAACGAGATGATGAAGGCCAACGGCGACTCCATCGACGGTGCGAAGGTGATCGTCTCCGGCTCCGGCAACGTGGCCATCTACGCGATGAAGAAGGCGCAGGAGCTCGGCGCAACTGTCGTCGGCTTCTCCGATTCCTCCGGCTGGGTGGAAACCCCGAACGGTGTGGACATTGAGCTCGTCCAGGAGATCAAGGAGAAGCGCCGCGGGCGCGTGTCCGAGTACGTGGAGGAGACCACCGGCGCAACCTTCCACAGTGACGGCTCCATCTGGGACCTCAAGGCCGACGTGGCGCTGCCGTGCGCGACGCAGAATGAGCTGAACGGCGACCACGCCCGCACGCTCGTGGACAATGGTGTGCGCTACGTCGCGGAGGGCGCGAACATGCCGTCCACCGCAGAGGCGGTCGAGGTCTTCCGCGGGCGCGGCGTGTGCTTCGGGCCAGGTAAGGCCGCTAACGCCGGCGGCGTGGCCACCTCCGCGCTGGAGATGCAGCAGAACGCCTCGCGCGACTCCTGGTCCTTCGACTACACGGACGAACGCCTGCACCAGATCATGTCCAACATCTTCAAGGTGGCCAAGGACACTGCTGAGGAATACGACCACGCGGGAGACTACGTCGTCGGCGCGAATATCGCCGGTTTTAAAAAGGTTGCCGACGCGATGCTTGCACAGGGCGTGATTTAGCGCTCTAGCGGGTACGCTTAGGCACCATGTACCGCGTTTTTGAAGCCCTGGATGAGCTAGTTCAGACCCTGGAGCAGGCCTATGGCGTGCCCATGACCTCCAATTGCATGGTTCCCCGCAACGAGATGCTTGGGCTTCTCGACGACCTCCGCAACGCCCTGCCCGTCGACTTGGACGACGCGCAGGACGTGCTGGACAAGCAGGACGAGATCCTGCGCGGGGCGCAGGACCGCGCCGACATGCTCGTCGGCGACGCGGAGGAGGATGCCCGCCGCATTGTCTCCGACGCCCACTCCGAATCCGAGTCCATGCTCTCCGACGCGCAGGCGCGCGCGACCAACCTGGTCACCGACGCGGAGGAAGAATCCAACATGATGGTCACCCAGGCGCAGAACGTGGCGGAGATGACCGTGACCAACGCCCAGCGCGAGGCCGACAACATCGTCGAGTCCGGCAACGCCGAGTACCAGCGCACCGTGGACAAGGGCCTGGCGGAGCAGGAGCGCCTCATCTCCGAGTCCGAGGTCATGCGCCGCGCCGACGAGGAGGCGCACCGCTTGGTGGACGAGGCGACCGCAGAGTCCAACCGCCTGCGTTCCGAGTGCGACGACTACGTCGACTCCAAGCTCGCCGAGTTTGAGGAGGGGCTGCGTAATGTGCTGCAGACCGTCTCCTCCGACCGCTCTGCGCTGCGTCGCGGCGCGGGTGCCGCTGGCGCTGCGACGCGCGGCCGCCGCGACGAGTTCTAACGGGTAGTCTGTTGCCGTTATGTCTACCAACCCTTTCGTATTCGACGTCAGCGACGTCCTTGGCGGCGACGGCACACCAGAGACAGTGACGCAGACGGGCCCGTCCCCGTCGCGCATCGGCCCGGAAATGATCGCGATCCCCGAAGGTTGCGAGGTTGAAATCGAGGCGACCCTGGTCCCGCTGGGCTCCGGCGTGATGGTGGATGCCACCGCGACCGCGCAGCTGGAGGGCCAGTGCGTGCGCTGCTTGAAGGAGCTCACCCCGACCGAGATGCTGCGCATCTCAGAGGTGTTTTCCGCCTCCGACGACTTCATCACCGGCGACAGCGAGGAAGATGAGGACCAGGGCTCCGGCGACGAGATCCGCAAGGTTGTCGACGGCACCGTGGACTTAGAGCAGGCGTTCGTGGACGAGGCCGGCATGAACTGGCCGTTCAACCCCACCTGCGAGCCGGAGTGCGAGGGCGACACCGACGTGCCGGCCCCGGACGCGGTCGAGGGCGAGGAAAACAACCTGGTCGACCCACGCTGGGCCGGCCTGGAGAAGTTCCTGTGAGCCGCTCGAAGAAGAACAAGGCCAACACGGACGAGCTGTGGGAGCAGGCGTTTGATGCCGTCGACCACGCCCCGCTCATTGCGCACCTCGGCGTGGACATCGAGCGCGAGAGCCTGAAGCTCGCGCTGACCCACCGCTCGTTCGCCAACGAGCACGGCCACTTGCCCAACAACGAGCGCTTGGAGTTCGTCGGCGATGCCGTGCTGGGCCTGTCCATTGCCACCAAGCTGTTCGAGCTGTACCCCTCGCGCCCGGAATCGGACCTGTCGCCGATGCGCGCGGCGATCGTCTCGCGCTACGGCCTGGCCGACATCGCCCGCGACATCGACCTGGGTGCGCACGTGCTCATCGGCAAAGGCGAAGAGCTCACCGGCGGCCGCGAGAAGGAGTCGATCCTCGCGGACACCACCGAGGCGATCTTCGGCGCGATCTACTTGCAGCACGGTTTCGAGCTGGCGCGCGATGTGATTCTCAAGCTTTTCGACGAAAAGCTCCGCACCGCCACCGTCAACAAGAAGCACCACGACTGGAAGACGGACCTGCAGGTGCGCCTGGCGGAGCTGAAACTGCCGGTGGCGGAGTACATCTCCGAGGCAGAAGGCCCCGAGCACAATCAGACGTTTACGGCGCAGGCGCTGGTGGGGGGCGTCTCCCGCGGCACCGGCACTGGACCGAACAAGAAGCTGGCGGAGCAGGAGGCGGCCCACCAGGCGGTGCTGTATCTGCGCGACCATGCGGCGGAGGCCGTTCGCGGCAATGCCTGAGCTGCCCGAAGTTGAGGTGGTGCGCCGCGGGCTGGACCAGCACGTGGTCGGCCGCACGTTTCAGCGGGTAGAGGTGCTGCACCCCCGCGCCGCGCGCGGCAACACCGTGGACTTGGAGGCCACGCTGCCGGGGCTCACAATTACGGGCACGGGCCGGCGCGGCAAATACATGTGGTTCACGCTCAGCGACGGCGCGGCACTGCTCGTGCACCTGCGCATGAGCGGGCAGATGCTCGTGGCAAAACATGGCACCGTCACCTCGCCGCACCTGCGCATCCGCGCGGACATGGGGGAGGTGGAGCTGGATTTTGTGGACCAGCGCACTTTTGGGTTCTGGCAGTACACCCAGCTTGTGGGCGGCATCCCGCACCCCGCCCTCCACATCGCCCCGGACCCGTTCGAGCCCGACTTCGACGTCCGCGAGAATGCCCGAGCGATGCGGCGGAGAAAATCGCCGTTGAAAAATGTGCTGCTGAACCAGGAGGTGGTCAGCGGCATCGGATCCATCTACGCCGACGAGGCGATGTGGGCCGCGCGCCTGAAGCCCTGGCGCAGCGCGAAGACTATGCGTCAGCGCGACGCGGAGGCGGTGCTGGATGCCTCGCGCGAAGTGATGGCCCGCTCGCTGGAGCAGGGCGGCACGAGCTTCGATGCGCTGTACGTCAACGTCAACGGCGCGTCCGGGTATTTCTCCCGCTCACTCAACGCCTACGGGCAGGCGGGCAAACCCTGCGCCCGCTGCGGCACCCCGATCGAGCGCGTTGTGGTCGGCGGGCGCTCCAGCTACTTCTGCCCGGCATGCCAGGTGTTGTAGCGCGCGAGTACGGTGGTGCGACATGGTTGATCAGTCAGCATTCAAAGACGCAATGAGCCAGCTGGCTGCCGCGGTGGCGATCGTGACCACCGGTTCTGCGACAGACCCGCACGGCACCACCGTCAGCGCCTTTATGTCGCTATCGCTGGATCCGCCGATGGTGCTGGTGTCGCTGGATCAAAGGTCGTCGCTGTTGGCGTTGTTGGCCGAAGGGGCGTCGATAGGCATTAATGTGCTCTCCACCGAGCAGAACGTGCTGGCGCGGCGCTTCGCCACGAAGGGGGTGGACCGCTTCGCGGGGGTGGAGTGGGTGATGGCCGACGGCGCGCCGCAGCTGGCCGGCAACCACACGTGGGTGGCCGGGCGTGTTGCGCAGATGATTGCTGCGGGCGACCACGTGCTTGTGCTTGTCGACGTTGCCGCCACCGACGTCAATACCAACTGTCCGCTGCTGTACTGGCAGCGCGAGTTTGGCACCCACGGCGCGATTGCACCCGGCGAGGTGTGCACCCCAGCGGTGGAGGGGTAGCTCAAAGCCCGTCGTTGTGTGATGTGGGCAACCTGGGGATACACTGCCCGCCATGGAAACCGCTACCTCATTCGTCGAGGACACCCTCAACGGCGCGATCTGGAACGTCGTCCCGGTGTTCCTCATCCTCGCCGGCGTCTACTTCGGCGTACGCACCCTGTTCGTTCAAATCCGCCTGTTCCCGGAGATGCTCAAGGCGGTCGCCGAAACCCCGAAGGGCAAGGACCGCGAGGGCCGCGACCTCGATGAAGAGTACGGCGGCCTGTCCGCATTCAAGGCCTTCACCATCTCCGCCGCCTCGCGCGTGGGCACCGGCAACATCGCCGGCGTGGCGCTGGCGATCTCCATCGGCGGCCCCGGCTCGGTGTTCTGGATGTGGATGCTCGCCCTGCTCGGCGGTGCCACCGCGTTCGTGGAATCCACCCTGGCGCAGCTGTGGAAGACCAAGGACGCCGAGGGCAACTACCACGGCGGCCCGGCCTACTACATGACCCGAGGCCTGGGCTGGAAGCCGCTAGCCGTGATCTTCTCTGCGTTCTTGGCCATCACGTACGGCTTTGTCTACAACGCCATCCAGACCAACTCCATCGTCGAGGCCGTCGGCGGCTCCCTGGGCACCGACTCCGTCGTGCTCAAGGGCGTCGTCGCTGCTGTGATCGCTACCCTGACCGCCCTGGTCATCTTCGGCGGCGTGACCCGCATCGCCTCCTGGACCCAGGTCATCGTGCCGTTCATGGCCGGCGCTTACATCTTCATCGGCCTGGCCGTGCTGGTGATCAACTGGCGCGAGATCCCGGGCATGATCGAGATGATCGTCGGCCACGCCCTGGGCCTCGAGCAGGTCGTCGGCGCCGGCATCGGTGCCGCGTTCATGCAGGGCATGCGCCGCGGCCTGTTCTCCAACGAGGCCGGCATGGGCTCCGCCCCGAACGCCGCCGCCACCGCATCGGTGTCCCACCCCGTCAAGCAGGGCCTCGTGCAAACCCTCGGCGTGTACTTCGACACTCTGCTGGTCTGCTCCATCACCGCGTTCGTGGTGCTGCTCGGCCCGGCCGTGACCTACGGCCGCGACGACATCCAGGGCGCCTCGCTGACCCAGTCCGCGCTGGCCGATTCCGTCGGCGCATGGGGCGCGCACGCCATCACGTTCATCCTGTTCTTCCTGGCGTTCTCCTCCGTGATCGGCAACTACTACCTCGCGCAGGCCAACCTGCAGTACCTCACCGACTCGAAGACCGCGATGACGGTGTTCCGCCTCGTGGTCATCGGCTTTGTCATCTTCGGCGCGTTCGGCTCCGTCCCGCTGGTGTGGGCGCTCGGCGACACCATGGCCGGCCTGCTGGCCATCTTCAACATCGTCGCCATCGTCCCGCTCGGCGGCGTGGCGCTGAAACTGCTGAAGAACTTCAACGACCAGCGCCGCAAGGGCATCGACCCGGTGTTCCACCGCGAAATGCTGCCGGAGCTGAAGAACGTGGAGTACTGGGACGGCTCCGACCCGGTGACCCGCCGCAGCGAAGAGGACCGCATCACCATCAGCGAGAGCAACGACGGCCGATAACGCTACGCTTGGGCGGCATGGCAACAACACGCATGACCGCCCACGTCCACGGCAACGTCCAGGGGGTGGGGTTTCGCTGGTGGACCCGCTCCCGCGCGCTCGAACTGGGGCTGGCCGGCTACGCGAAGAACCTCGCTGATGGCAGGGTAGAGGTGGTTGCGGAGGGGGCCGAAGGTGACGTCGAGAAGCTCAAAGCCCTTCTTGAAGAGCAGCCTTCGACCGCGAAGCGCCCGGGCAATGTGGAACACGTCCAGGCGCAGTTCGGGGAGCCGAAGGGCGCGGAAGGGTTTGAGGAGCGATGAGCTCACTGTTTGAACAGGTCGAGCACCAAAGTGGGCAAGCCGAGACGGCGGGTGCAGTCTGAGACGTATTCCCTCGCGTAGGGGTAAATAGCAAAGACTCCAGTGGAGTTCGCGAATGCTTGGAGTTCCTGGTCCGAAAAATCGTTGTCGGAGTCAGCAGTGAATGCGGCGGTGAACGAAGACCGAATATTCGCTACCTGGGCGGAATCGCTGGAATCTTCGCGGCTGATGGACACGTCAAAGCTGCAATTGACGAGAATAAGGTGGGGATCGGGGTAAGTACCCGACGAAATCTGTGCCTCGGGGGAGACGTCGAGTGCGACCTCGAGTGGTGCCCCAGGCTCAGGAACTGACACCAGCTCGAGCTGGGAGCTTGTCAGGCGGATGTCGCGAAGATTTGACTGGCCTGCAACGCGTCCAGCCTGAACGCGAAGTTCTTCGTGGTTTTCGGCTGCCACCTGTTACACCACCTTAATCTGCTTGTAGGTGAAGTTGGGCCTCGGAATATCCGAATGGGCGGGATTTCGCGGCGAAGTAGTGGCGGAAACCTGGCGGTATGGAGAGACCAGGGAAGTGACACGGTCGGGGGTGTCCACGGCGAAACGGACTTTCGCGCCGACTGCTCGTGCGTAGCGCTGAACCGTTGACAGTTGCGGATCTGCTTCACCGCGTTCCAGCTCGGAAATCGCAGATTGAGTGGTGCCCATGGTGCTTGCTACTTGGCGTTGGGTTTGGCCAGACGTCTTTCTGATCTGTCGCAGGGTTTCTGCGAGAGCGGAACGGACGGAGGCATCTTCAAATGCATCCGCGAACTCGGGGTCGTCCAGAAGACTCCCAAAATCGACTTCCATGGAATTGTCATCCGTGTAGTTCATTGCAACGCTCCCTCAAATATCGGTTATGGCCGATATTACTGGTGTAGTGGGGGATGTCAACTGGACTTTCCTTGTTCCCATGTCTTGCTCCGCTCGATTGCCTTGTCGAGCTCTTGTTTTGGGGTCTTTGCACTCTTTTTGGTGAAGCACGACAAGATGATGAGGTGGACGGGGGAGTCTTGGATGAGCGTGGCACGGTACTGATTCGAACCAACACGAACCCTGACTTCATAGATGTTGTCGCGCAGGTGCCTCAGGTCTCGGAGCCCAATTTCGGCTCTTCGTAGCCTGTCGAGCTTTTCGGCGAGGGCAGCACGCCCTTGGAGATCCAGACTCTCGAACTCCCGCTTGCTCACAGGGACGGAATCGCCGCCCGGTGCAAACCAACGGATCTGGCGCTTATATGACATCCACCCTCCTTTGTTTTGAAACAAAGGTAGCGCGGGTGTCCGACACCGTGCAGTCTCTATTCGCGCGCGCTGGGTTACACTGCCCCAATGCACCTGAAATCGCTGACGCTCAAAGGATTCAAGTCCTTCGCGTCGGCGACGACGATGAAATTCGAGCCCGGCATCTGCGCCGTGGTGGGGCCGAACGGTTCCGGCAAGTCCAATGTGGTGGATGCGCTCGCGTGGGTGATGGGCGAGCAGGGCGCGAAGAACCTGCGCGGCGGGAAGATGGAAGACGTCATCTTTGCCGGTGCGGGCGGGCGCAAACCGCTTGGGCGCGCGGAGGTCACCCTCACCTTCGACAACACCGACAAGCGCTTGCCCATCGACTACACCGATGTGGCCATTACCCGCCGCATGTTCCGCGACGGAGCCTCGGAGTACGAGATCAACGGCTCCAAGGCGCGCCTGATGGACATCCAGGAGCTGTTGTCCGATTCCGGCATCGGCCGCGAGATGCACATCATCGTCGGCCAAGGCAAGCTCTCCGAGATCCTGGATTCGCGCCCCGAGGAGCGCCGCGCGTTCATCGAGGAGGCTGCGGGTGTGCTCAAGCACCGCCGACGCAAGGAGAAGGCGCAGCGCAAGCTCACGGGCATGCAGGCGAACCTGGACCGCCTGACCGACCTCACCGATGAGCTGGGCAAGCAGCTCAAACCCTTGGCCCGCCAGGCCGAGGCCGCCAAGCGGGGCGCTGCGGTGCAGGCGGAGTTGCGCGACGCGAAGCTTAAGCTCGCCGGCGACCAGGTGGTGCGCCTTCGCGCGAAGTACGCCGACGCCGAGCGCGCCGCCGAGATGCTGGCGGAGCAGGTGGAGACCGTCACCGCGACGCTTGAGACTGCGGTGGAGGAGCAGGAGGCCGTCGAGGCTCGCCAGCAGGAGCTGCAGCCCCAGGCGCAGGAGGCGCAGCAGCTGTGGTTCGCGCTGTCCACGCTGGCTGAGCGTGTGAGCGCCACCCAGCGCATCGCGTCGGAACGCGCCCGCAGTTCCAACTCGTTCGCGCCCTACGCGGGCCAGGATCCGGAGGACCTGGAAGCGAGGGCTTCGCTTGCCGACGAGCGCTACGCCGAGGCCCTCGAAGCCGCCGAGGAGGCCGCGGAGAAGCTCGAGACCATCCGCGAGGAAGTTGCCGAGCGGCAGGAGGCATTCGACGCCGCCGAGCGCGAGCAAATGGCGCAGGTGCGCGCGATCGCGGACCGCCGCGAGGGCGTTGTTCGCCTGATCGCGCAGGAGGAGTCCCAGGCAGCGGCGGTCGAGGCGGCCGAGGACGAGGTCCGCCGCCTGGAGGAAACACTCGCGGAGACGAAGCAGCGCGCCCGGGAGGCCGATGCGGAGGTCGCGTCCGTCGAGGAGCGCATTGCGGGCTTTGCAGGGGAGCGTTCGCCTCTCGACGACGCATTCGCCCGTGCCCACACCGAATCCGACGCCGCCGACAAGCGCCTGGACCAGCTGCGGGCGAAGCAGCGCGAACACGAACGTGCGGTGGCGACCCTGCAGTCGCGCATTGACACCCTGGCGGAGCAGGCGCCGAAGCGTTCGGCGGAGGATGTGCTGGAAGGCTTCACCGCGCTCGCTGGCCTGGTCACTGTGGAGGCTGGGCTGGACCGCGCGCTCGCGGCGGCGCTCGGCGAGCACGCCGAGGCGCTGGCGGGCGAGGTTTCCGACGACGCGGTCGGCGCGCTGGAGTCCGCCGCGCGCACGGTGGTGGTGGATGCGCGCGGCGGGTCCACCTGGCGCTTGGACACCGACGGCGAGGTGGACTGGCTGCTCGACCATGTGGAGCTGGACCCAACGGTGGTTGGCCCAGTCACGCGCCTGCTCGCCGACGTGGTGGTGGCGGACGACCTCGCCGCCGCCCGCGGCGTGGTGGAGCAGGACCCGCGCCTGCGCGCTGTCACGCCGGCGGGCGTGCTGGTGGGCGAGGGGTGGGTCGCTGCTGGCACGGGACAGACGTCCACGGTGGAGGTCTCCGCCCGCATCGAGGCGGCGAAGACCGAGCTCGCTGAAGCACAGCAGTTGCTCGAGGAGCTTGCCGGCACGCTCGAAGGCGCGACCGTCGCCGCCGACGAGGCCCGCGTGAGCGCTGCTTCCGCCAAGGCAGCGTTGCGCGAGCACGACACCGAGGTCGAATCCTGGCGCCGCGACCTCGCCCGCCTGGTCAAGCAGGCCGAGGCGAACAAGTCGGAGCACGAGCGAGCGGCGGCGCGTGCGAACGAGGCGGACGCGCGCCTGGCGCAGCGCAAGGCTGAGCTGGAGGAGACGCGCGATCGCCTCACCCGCGTGGACACGGACGTGGCTGAGTCACCGGAGGAGCCGTCGACGGAGCAGCGCGACCAGGCCAGAAACGCGCTCAACCACGCCAAGTCGCTGGAGATGGAGGCCACGCTGGCCTCGCGCACCGCGCAGCAGCGCGCCGAAGCGGAAGCCGGCAAGGGCGATGCGTTGCGCCGGCAGGCGGAGCAGGAGCGGCAGGCGAAGGCCCGCCATGAAGCGGCGATGGCTCGCCGGAGGGCGGAAGGGGAGCTGGCCGGTGCCGTCGAGAAGCACGCACGCGATCTGGCCGCCCGCATCGAGGACGCGCTCGCCCGCGCCACCGCCCAGCGCGACGAGTTGAACGCGCAGGTCAACTCGCTGCAGGGCAAGGTGCAGCAGGCGCGCCAGCAGGTGGGCGCCACCCGCCAACAGCTCGCGCGGCTGACGGATAGCGCCCATCAGTCCGACATCGCGCGCTCGCAAGCGCAGGTGCGCATCGACGAGGCGGAGGCCAACATCACTTCCTCGTTGGGCATCGCAGTGGCCGACCTGCTCGCGGACTACACTCCGGGCGAGGACTTCGACCGCAACGCCGAGCAGAAGCGCCTCAAGCAGGCGGAGAAGGACCTGCGCGCCCTGGGCAAGGTCAACCCGCTGGCGCTGGAGGAGTTCAAAGCGCTGGAGGAGCGCTACACGTTTTTGAGCACGCAGCTCGACGACGTGATCCAGGCCCGCCAGGACCTCACGAACGTGATCGAGGACGTGGACGCGCAGATCCTGCAGCTGTTCACCGACGCCTGGGCGGACGTGGAGGCGGAGTTCCCGCGCGTGTTCCAGACCCTGTTCCCGGGCGGCGAGGCGCGGCTTGTGCTCACCGAGCCGGAGGACATGCTCGCCACCGGCATTGAGATCGACGCCCGCCCGCCGGGCAAGCGAGTCAAGCGTCTGTCCTTGCTTTCCGGTGGTGAGAAGTCGCTCACCGCGCTCGCCTTCCTGGTGGCCATCTTCCGTGCGCGCCCCAGCCCGTTCTACGTGCTTGACGAGGTCGAGGCAGCACTCGACGACGTCAACCTCCGCCGCCTCATCGCCCTGCTCGAGGAGCTGCGACAGGACTCCCAGCTCATCGTGATCACCCACCAGAAGCCCACCATGGACGTGGCGAACGTGCTCTACGGCGTGACCATGCGCGGCGACGGCGTCACCCGCGTGCTTTCCCAGCGTATGCAGCCTGCCGGGGCTGCGCCCGCGTGATGTCGGCGGTGCTGGCACACTAGAGCGCATGGATCTCAATGCTTTAGTCAACAGCACTGCGTTTTGGATTGTCCTTGCAGTCATCGTCATTGCGCTGATCCTCATCGGCATCGTCGTTGCCGGGAAGAAGCGCAGGGAATCGAAGACCATCTCCTTTGACAAGGTCGAAGAGCCCAAGGAGCTGACCCAGCAGGAGAAGTCGGGCAACTACCAGGCCAAGGGCGGCTTCAACTTCGCGCAGGCGGACGCGCAGCCGAAGCAGCCGGAGCCGATCCGCCGCGACAAGCCCGCGCTGAAGCCGGAAGCGGCCGCGGCCTTCGTCCCGCCGAAGCAAGAGGAAGAGGAAAGCGTTGTCGAGCGCGCAATTTCGCGTGACGACGAACCGCAGGTCCCCACCGAAACCACCCAGCCCGCGGAGGCTGAGCAGGAAGCGCCGGCAGAACCGGTCGAGCCGGAAGCGCCAGCTGAGCCGGTCGCCGAGGAGAAGCCGGTTGCACCCACGGAACCTGCAAAGCCGGTGGAACCCGCTGAGCCCGTAGAGCCGGAGCAGCCCGTCGAACCCGCTGAGCCCGTGGAGAGGGGTGACGAGGTCGAGGCGGAGCCCGTCGATAAGCAGACTGCTGAGGCAGAGGAAGCCGCGGCGGCTGCGGCGGCCGCGCAGGAGAGCGCGGACGAGGCGCGCCAGGAGGGCGCCGAGGTCTCCGAGGACGCCGTCGTTGTTGAGGCGCCGACGGAGGAGCCGCTGGACGACATTGCGCCGGCCGCCGGCCGCATGGGCAAGCTGCGCGGACGCCTGTCGCGCTCCCAGAACGCGATTGGCCAGGGGCTGCTCGGCATTCTCACCGCTGGCGACTTGGACGAGGACGCCTGGGAGGAAATCGAGGACACGCTGATCATGGCGGACCTCGGCGCCGAGCTGACCATGAAGGTCACCGACTCGCTGCGCGAGAAGATCGCCGAGCGCGGCGTGGAGACCGAGGAACAGGCCCGCGCGATGCTGCGCGAGACGCTCATCGAGGCCGCGCGCCCGGAGATGGACCGCTCCATCAAGGCGATGCCGAACGACGGCAAACCGGCCGTGATTCTGGTCGTCGGCGTCAACGGCACCGGCAAGACCACCACCACCGGCAAGCTCGCGCGCGTGCTGGTGTCCATGGGCCACTCTGTGGTCCTCGGCGCGGCCGACACCTTCCGCGCGGCCGCCGCGGACCAGCTGGAGACCTGGGGCAAGCGCGTCGGCGCCTCCACCGTGCGCGGCAAGGAGGGCGCGGACCCGGCGTCCGTCGCCTTCGACGCCGTGGCCACCGGCGTGTCCGAGGGCGCGGACGTCGTGCTCGTGGACACCGCGGGCCGCCTGCACACCTCCACCGGCCTGATGGACCAGCTGGGCAAGGTCAAGCGCGTGGTGGAGAAGAAGAGCAACGTCGACGAGGTCCTGCTGGTCCTCGACGCCACCGTCGGCCAGAACGGCATCATGCAGGCGCGCGTGTTCCGCGAGGTCGTGGACATCACCGGCGTGGTGCTGACCAAGCTGGACGGCACGGCCAAGGGCGGCATCGTCTTCCAGGTGCAGGAGGAGCTCGGCGTGCCCGTCAAGCTCGTCGGCCTGGGCGAGGGGGCCGACGACCTCGCGCCGTTTGAGGTGGAAAGCTTCGTCGACGCGTTGCTCGGCTAAGCATTCGCCTATCGACGCCCACGCGCCCCGGCGATGACACAGTGATGTGCTAGTCGTCCGGGGCGCGCGCTAGTCTTGTGGGGATTATTTTTCGCTAGCAGCACAAGGGAGCGTGCACACCGTGTTCGAGTCACTGTCCGACCGCCTCCAATCAGCCCTCGGCGGCCTGCGCGGCAAGGGCAAGCTCACCGAGGAAGACATCAACGCCACCGCGCGCGAGATCCGTCTCGCCCTGCTTGAGGCGGACGTCTCGCTCACAGTCGTGCGCGCGTTTATCAAGCGCGTCAAGGAGCGCGCGCTCGGCGCCGACGTGTCCGCGGCGCTGAACCCTGCGCAGCAGGTGATCAAGATCGTCGACGAGGAGCTGACCAACATCCTCGGCGGCGAAACGCGCCGACTGAACATGGCGAAGAATCCGCCGACCGTGATCATGCTCGCCGGTCTGCAGGGCGCCGGTAAGACGACGCTGGCCGGCAAGCTGGCCAAGCACCTGGCCAAGCAGGGCCACACCCCGATGCTGGTGGCCTGCGACCTGCAGCGTCCGGGCGCGGTGCAGCAGCTGCAGATCGTCGGCGAGCGCGCCGGCGTGCCCACCTTCGCCCCGGACCCTGGTACGTCGCTGGATTCCTACGAGCACGAGATGGGCACCTCCCACGGCGACCCGGTTGCCGTGGCGCAGCAGGGCATCGAGCACGCGAAGCACCAGAAGAATGACGTGGTCATCATCGATACCGCCGGCCGCCTCGGCATCGACGAGACGCTGATGACCCAGGCGCGCAACATCCGCGACGCCGTCAACCCCGACGAGGTCCTCTTCGTCATCGACGCCATGATCGGCCAGGACGCGGTCAAGACCGCCGAGGCGTTCGCCCAGGGCGTGGACTTCACCGGTGTGGTTCTGACCAAGCTCGACGGCGACGCCCGCGGCGGTGCCGCCCTGTCCATCCGTGAGGTCACCGGCAAGCCGATCCTGTACGCGTCGACAGGCGAGAAGCTCGAGGACTTCGACGTCTTCCACCCGGAGCGCATGTCCAGCCGCATCCTCGGCATGGGCGATCTGCTCTCCCTGATCGAGCAGGCCGAGGCGACCTACAACGAGCAGGACGCCGAAGCCGCCGCGAACAAGCTCACCTCTGGCGAGCTGACCCTGGAAGACTTCCTGGACCAGCTGCTGATGATCCGCCGCATGGGCCCGATTGGCAACCTGCTGAAGATGATGCCGGGCGGCAAGCAGATGAACCAGATGGCCGACATGGTCGACGAGAAGCAGCTCGACCGCATCCAGGCCATCATCCGCGGTATGACGCCGCAGGAGCGCCAGGACCCCAAGATCCTCAATGCCTCTCGACGCAAGCGCATCGCCAACGGCTCCGGCGTCAAAGTCTCCGACGTCAACCAGCTCGTCGACCGCTTCTTCGAAGCCAAGAAGATGATGGGCCAGATGGCCAGCCAGTTCGGCCTGCCGGGCATGCCGGGCATGGGCGGCGGCCGCTCCGCCACGAAGAAGAAGCCGAAGGGCCGCAAGGGCAAGAACGGCAAGCGTAAGCCGCCGAAGCGCGGTGGCGGCATGCCCAAGATGCCGGGCATGCCGGGCATGGGTGGCGGCATGCCGGGGATGCCCGGTGGGATGCCGGACCCGAAGGAGCTGGAGAAGCTCCAGGAGCAGCTGCCGGCGGGCATGCAGGGCATGGACCTGAACAACCTGGACTTCAACGAGGCGATGAAGCGCATGCAGAAGGGCAAGTTCTTCTAGCCGGCGGCGCTTCCCCCGCGTTCATGGCGAGGATCCAGCTACAAGGACCCAGCTAATCGTCGAAAAATGGCGAATAGCTGGGTCCTACTAGCTGGATCCTCGGAACAGGGCGGTCGATTGGGCGGTCAGCGGGCGGGAAACCCGCGGAACGGCCCGGCCCCGGCCCGGCGCCCAACGAGGGGGCTACGGGGTGGCCGGAGGGGCGTCGAGAAGCGATAGCTCTTCGAAGACGGGGGCGAGGCGCTCCCACAACACCGGGGTCAGCGACTCGGCGTACGCGTTGGAGATGTGGTTCTGGTCGCGGTAGATGTACACGTTGCCGATCTGCGGCGGGCAGAGGCCGTCGATGCAGTACCAGCCGGCGGTGTCGATTTCCCACTGCGCGTAGCCGCCGTCGAGGAAGTACGCGGCCGGGTCCTCGGGGGCGTAGACCATGTCCGCCGCCATGGAGCAGGCGTGCTCGGAGTGGCCCGCGACGATGCACAGGTTCGGGTCCATTTGCTCGCCGGTGGGGGTGAACATCCACGGGTTGTCGCGAAGACCGACGAACGGGATGCCCAGCTCGGCCAGGCGCTGCCAGAGATTGGTGTAGGCGTCCGGCACGTAGTCTGCGGAGACGCGGCCGTCGCCTGCGTGGCCCGCAGGGCGGGTGGATGTGGAGATCAGCAGGTCGGGCTGCAGGTTGATGATCTCCTGCATCGCGTTTTCGCCCCACTCGGCGCACTCGGGGGAGACGATGTCGTTGGCCGGATCCAGCGGCCCGCCGACAACCAGCGGGCATTCCTGGCGCACAAAGGTGGCGACCTTGAAGTGGTGCTCCTTGCCCAGTTTGTCCAGGGGGACGATGAACGGCTCGATGTGGGAGCCGCCGGCGAGCACGATCGTCGTGTCCGCCTCGAGGTCGCCGTAGGTGCAGTCAGGTCCCGGCATTGCATCGGGGGCTTCGGGGAGGAAGATCATGCAGTCGTCGAGCCCGATGGGCGGGAACACACCCGCGATGAGGTTCGGGTCCGGCTGCGGCTTCACATCCGGCACCTGCACGCCCTGGATGGCGCGGGCGCCGGGGTAGTTCACCGGGTCCAGGGCCTTTTCCGCGCTGTCCACGCGGTTGTCCCAGTACGGCTGCACGGCCAATGCCACAGCAAACAGCGCTGCGGCCAGGACGCCGCCTACCGCACGCGCGGCTCCGGGCAAGGTGCGTAGCGACGCTCTCGCGGCCGCCACCGGATGGTCGTCGCCACGCGGGCGCGGGCGGTGTTGGCGCAGCGGATCCTCCACGAGCGTGTGGGTGACGTGCGCCAGGCACAGCGACACCAGAATGACCAGGCCGCCCAGCCAGGCCGGCGGGGTGTCGTAGCCGCCGATGACGGTGACGATGATCAAAAGCGGCCAGTGCCACAGGTACAGCGAGTAGGCCACGCTGCCCAGCCAGGTCATCGGGGCGGAGGCGAGCACCTTGGACACGCCGTTGGCGTTGCCGGAGAGGATCACCAGGGCCGCACCGGTCAGCGGGATCAGGGCGACGGGGCCAGGGAAGGCCAGCGAGGTGGGCACGATCAGACCGGTGACGGCGATGAGCACCACGCCGAGAAGCGCAGTGAGCCACGCGGTGGTCTGCGGAAGGAACCGGTTCGCCGGCACAAACGCCAGCAACGCGCCGAGGGAGAGCTCCCACGCGCGGGAGAACGTGGAGTAGTAGTTCTCGCCGGTGCCCTCCAGCCCGAAGCGGGAGGCCCAGGCGAACGACACCACGGTGATCACCGCCAACAGCGCAATGGCGGCGCGGCGGGCGTGCTCAGGTTTCACTCGCAGCTTCGCGACGGCCACGGCAACGACCCAGCCCAGCAAAATCCCAAAGACGTAGAACTGCCCCTGCACGGACATGGACCACAGGTGTTGCAGGGGAGAGGTCTCCTGGCTGGCCGCGGCGTAGTCCGCGTTCTGCGACATCAACTCCCAGTTTTGGAAGTACAGCATCGACGCGGTGACCTGGCGGGACAGCTCCACGCCCATCAGTTCCGGGGTGAACGCCATGACCAGGCCGACGACCACGACCACCACCAGCGCCAGCGCCGGCACCAGCCTGCGGATGGTGCGCCACAGCGGCCACCACGGGTTCAGGTTCGGGTTCGGGCGCAGCGCGTAGCGCAGCTGGCCGCCGAGGAAGAAGTAGCCGGACAGCAGCAGGAACACATCCACGCCGCCGGAGACGCGGCCGACGAACACGTGGAAGATCACCACGAGCGCGATGGCGAAGCCTCGCAGCCCGTCCAGGTCGACGCGGTAGGCGGTGGAGCCCTTCGTCGGCCGTGGTGGGTGCCCTGCCGTCGTACTCAACCGTTTCTCCAACCCGTCTTGTCGTGTGTGTCTTGCTGCGCTGTGCCGACTATCGTCACAAGCGGTTAAGGACAATACCGCCACCAACGCGCGGGACCGAACCCGACTCGCGCGCGACCAGCCAGCGCGAACCGGACGCGTGTTTTGGAACCTGGCGCAAGCGCGCGTAAGATACTTCGGGTTGTCCGGCGCGTTTGTGCGCCAGGCACGACAAGTCCATAACTGCGTACGCGCCGGATCCGTCTTGCCTTTGCCTCCAAGCAAGGGAGGTCGCCCGGCCAGGCACGCGCAGGGTAAATAAGAAGGGTTGAACCGGCTCGTCGATAAGTGGCGAGTGTCTGCACTGCCCAGTGACCTAAAAGGAAGTACACCATGGCTGTAAAGATCAAGCTGCAGCGCGTTGGCAAGATCCGCAACGCGCAGTACCGCGTCGTCATCGCTGACGCCCGCACCCGCCGCGACGGTGCCGTCATCGAGAACATCGGCATCTACCACCCGAAGGAAGAGCCGTCGCTCATCCGCATCGATTCCGAGCGCGCTCAGTACTGGCTGGGTGTCGGCGCGCAGCCGACCGAGCCGGTGCTCGCACTGCTGAAGGTGACCGGCGACTGGCAGAAGCACAAGGGCCTCGACGGCGCCGAGGGCACCCTGAAGGTCGCCGAGGAGAAGCCGTCCAAGCTCGACCTGTTCAACCAGGCTCTGGAGGAGGCCAAGAACGGCCCGACCGCCGAGGCCATCACCGAGAAGCGCAAGAAGGCCAAGGAAGAGGCTGAGGCAAAGGAGGCCGCTGAGGCCGCCGCTGCTGCCGAGGCTGAGGCTGCTGAGGCTGAGGGCGAGTCCGCAGAGGCTGAGTCCGAGGCTTCCGAGGACGCTCCGGCTGAGGAGAACTAAGC
>ERZ1030898.43-NODE-43-length-28456-cov-23.953769_pt1 | contig 28456 bp, 24 predicted proteins | sample MGYA00517298_ERZ1030898 | MGnify/ENA primary metagenome ERZ1030898 (study PRJEB33718, sample SAMN03159684) | human skin metagenome | collected 2014-05-20 | study: EMG produced TPA metagenomics assembly of the PRJNA266117 data set (Human skin bacterial metagenome... | reverse complement strand
ATCTACACCTAAGCCTTCGTCGGCAGCGTCAGATGTGTATAAGAGACAGCTCTCCGACGAGCCAGAATCCGGCGACCAGCGCGAGGACCACCGCGAGTGCGCGCATCTAGCCGTTCCGCACTTTATCCAGCGCGGCGCGCAGATCCTCCGGGTATTCGGAGGCAACCTCCATGTACTCGCCGGTGCGCGGGTGGGTAAAGCCCAGCTTGGTGGCGTGCAGCCACTGGCGCTTCAGCCCCAGCTCCTTGGCCAGGTTCGGATCCGAGCCGTACATGGGGTCGCCCACACACGGGTGCCCCACAGACGACATGTGCACGCGGATCTGGTGGGTGCGCCCGGTTTCCAGGTGGATGTCCAGCAGGCTCGCGCGGCGGAACGCCTCGATGACGCTGTAGTGGGTCACGCTCGGGCGGCCGTCCTGGGTGACGGCGAACTTCCAGCCTGCCGACGGGTGCCGCGCGATCGGCGCGTCGATGGTGCCCTCGATCGGATCCGGCAGCCCCTGCACCAGCGCGTGGTAGGTCTTGTCCACCGTGCGCTCCTTGAAGGCGCGCTTGAGCACGGAATAGGCGGGCACGCTCGCCGCCACGATCATCACGCCGGAGGTGCCCACGTCTAAACGCTGCACGATGCCTTGTCGCTCCGGGGGCCCGGCGTCCGGCAGGGTAAAGCCCATCGCCTGCAGCCCGCCGACAACGTCCGGGCCTTCCCAGCCCAGCGTCGGGTGCGCGGCCACGCCCACGGGCTTGTCCACGGCGATCACGTCCGCGTCCTGGTAGAGGATTTCCAGTCCCTCCACCAGCTCGGTCACCGGCTGCGGGGCGCGCTTCGGTTCTGGCAGGGTCACTTCCAGCATCGCGCCTGTGGTGACGCGGTCGGATTTTTGGGCGGCAGCTCCGTCGACAAGCACATCGCCCTCCGCCGCCATCTCGGAGGCGACGGAGCGCGACACGCCGAAGAGTTTGGCGATCGCCGCGTCCACCCGCATGCCCTCAAGCCCCTCAGGCACGGGCAGGGCCCTGAACTCACCGCCCACGTTCGCCTCCCTTCATCTCCGCTGCGATCGTGCCCAGGATGAACACCACCACCCCGACGGTGATCGACGCATCGGCCAAGTTGAACACCGCGAAATCGCCCACAGAGATGTAGTCCACCACGTGTCCGAACCAAAATCCAGGGTCGCGGAACAACCGGTCAATCAGGTTGCCCAGCGCGCCGCCGGCAACCAGCGCCAGGCCCAGCGCCTCCCACTTTGAGGTCATTCGCGGGCCGAACCACAGCGCACCCAGCACGAACGCCAGCTGAATCGCGGTGAACAACCAGGTGAGGTTCTCCCCCATCGAAAACGCCGCGCCGGAGTTGAACAGCAGGTAGAAGCGGAACCATTCCCCGATCACCGGCTGCGGCACGCCGGGCTCCAACCAGTTCAGCATCAGCTGCTTGATCCCCTGGTCCACGGCTCCGATCGCGAGCATGACGGCCACCACCAGCCCGAGGTAGCGCGGGGTGCGTTGTGCTGTCGTGTCCTGCTTCATCGCCGAACCACTTTAGCCGGTCGTACGCAGCCTGCCTGTATTCCGCTGCGCGGGCCAGGTAGCTTTTGAAGAATGTTCCGCACCCTCCGCAGTATCGCCGCCGCCGCCACGCTCACCCTCGCGCTCACCTCCTGCTCCTCCGCCGAGGACGATCCGGTGGCTGGGGTGCCAGCATTTCCTATCGACGCCCCTTCGGTCACCCTGGTCAACCCCGGCGAGAACCCGGAAGAGGTGCGTTACTCCCCTGACGCGGAGTGGGACACCGCGGTCGCCGTGTCCGCCGGCGTGGACCAGCACGTCGCCGCACCGGGCGAGGCCGAGGTCGCGGATGCGCCCGCCGGCGGCAACGTGAACAAAACCACCCTGCCGCTGACGGTAACCGCCGGCGAAGCCCCGGCCCCGGAGGGCGATGAGGAGGACGCCGATTCCCGTATCGACTTCGTGGTCGGCTCCGGCAAGCACTCCGACCTGGATATCGGCCAGGACGTCGCCGCTTCCGAGGGGTTCCGCATGAGCTGGCGCGCCGACGACACCGGCCGCATCTCCACCCTGAAACTGCTCGCGCCAGCCGACGCGCCGCAGCGCGGCCTCCAGCTTGTCGAGCCCACCCTCATCGCGCTCATCAACAACTCCGTCGTCTTCCCCGACGAGCCCATCGGCCCCGGCGCGACCTGGACCGTGGAAGGCCGCGCCGCGGGCGACACCGCGATGACGCGCACTACCAACTACACCCTGGTCTCCCGCGACGGCGACACGCTGACGCTGGACACGAAGGTTGAGGAGCACCCCCAGAACAACAACGTCACCATCGACGGCCCCGGCGAGCTCGAGGGCGAAAGCGTGCAGGTGGATTCCTCCCGCACCACCTCCGAGGGCCAGATCGTGGTGGACCTGTCGCGTCCGCTGCCGGTGTCCGGCCAGACCGCCTGGACCACCCGCCTAATCTACGGCGGAGACGACAAAGCGCGGGTGGTCCAAGACATCACCCGCGCTGTGCAGTACGGCGCTTAGAGCGCCGGCGCTTCGGCCGGAGCTTCGGCTGGCGCCTGCTCGGCCGGCGCCTCAGGAGCTGCCGGCGCACCGGTGTTGCACATGTCCGGCACCTGCTCCGGGGGAAGGGTGTTGCTGACCAGGAAGCAGGCCCAGCTCTTGGAGATCTTCCAGTTGCCTTCCTCGTTGATGAACTCCACGTCCTCCGCCAGCTGCGACTCGGCGTTCGGGCGGGTGAAGTTCACGGTGGCGAGCACGGAGTTGGCGGTGTAGCCCGGCAGCACTGGGTCGACCACCTGGAAATTCGCGCCGGATTCCTGCTGCGACTGCGTCATCAGGTCGAACAGCTCCGGCGTGGTCTCGCCGCCCTGCACGGTGTTCGCGCGCTCGGCGATGGGCAGGTTCGGGTCGGCGGCGCGCTGCAGCACAGCATTGAGCTCTTCCGCCGTCGGCATTTCCGCCACCGGCGCGGCCTCGGAGGAGGCCGCCTGGGTTTCGGCGGTGGTTTCGGCCGTGTCCGAATCCTCGGAGCAGGCCGTCAGGCTCAGCGCCAGGCCCGCGACAGCTGCGGCTGCGACAAGTTTCGGTGCTTTCACGTGTTCTCCTTGCGTAGCGTAAATCTCTCGTTTCACGTTACTGCACACCCGCAACTTTCTGGCACTCTGTGTGCATGAACGTGTTAGTCATCTCAACCGGCGGCACGATCGCCTCCACCGCCAACGACCGTGGCGCGCTCGTGCCCACGCTCACCGGGGAGGAACTCGTCGCCCGTTGCGGCACCACTCGCCAGGTGCGCACCATCGACGTGGCCAGCCTCGATTCCTCGTCCATGGGGCTGGCCGAGATCGACATGTTGCGCGAAACCGTGCGCACTTCGCTTCTCGACGACACCGCCTCCCTCGTCATCACCCACGGCACCGACTCCATGGCCGAGACCGCCCTCGCGCTTGACCTCGTCCACGCCGACCCCCGCCCGGTAGTGCTCACCGGCGCGATGCGCCCCGCCGACCACGCGCACCCCGACGGGCCTGCCAACTTGCGCGGCGCGATCGAGGTGGCCGCCACCAGGCGCGACACCGGCGTACTTGTCCACTTCGCGGGCGAGACCCTCCCGGCGCGCGGGCTGATGAAGACGCAGACCACCGCCGAGCACGCCTTCACCCTGACCAGCAGCACGCCCCTGCCCCGCCCCATGGCGGTGCCTCCCGCGCCACTGGCCGGGTTGAACATCCCCATCATCCGCGCGTGGGCTGGCGCCGACGATGCCCTCATCCGCGCACTCGGGCCTATCGACGGGCTCGTCCTCGAAGCCCTCGGCTCCGGCAATGTGTCGGCGGGCATGGGCGGAGCCGTCGCAAAGCTGCTGCGCCGCGGGGTACCGGTAGTTGTTGCGACGTCGGTGCCCTACGGCGAGGTGTCCTTCGCCTACGGCGGCGCTGGCGGCGGCTCCACCCTCGGCGACCTAGGTGCGCTGCCCGCCGGCTACCTCAGCGCCGGGCAGGCCCGCATCGCGCTGGCCACCGCGCTGGCCACCGGCGTGGATCCGCGCTCACTGCTGTGAGAACCACTCCTCCCACGCCAGCGAATCCAGCGGGTCCGCCTGTTGGAGATGCGGGTCGTCTGCGCGCAGGCTTTTGATCCGGCCCGGACCCGTCGCCCGCGTTTCAAACCGCACCGTCACCCACCCCTTGCCGGCGCCTTGGACCCAGCCATGGCCGTATTCCGGGTGGTGAACGTCCTGGGTCGCGCGCCACACCCCCTGCTCCGGAGCAGTCTCCTGGTGCACCTCCGTGTCGAACTGCGTGTCGTGGTCACTCACCCCAGTTTCATAGTCCGCCGACACCGGCGCCGGCTTCACAATCGCCTGGTCCAGCTCAGGAAACAGCACATCCTGCAGCGTGTCCTCCAGCCCCGAATACGACACTCCCACCAGCCGGATCGGGCCCACCTCGTCCGGGTAGCGCACGATCCTAAACGCGGTGGCCAGCAGCGTCTCCGCGTCATCGGTGGCGTACGGCAACGTCGCCGAACGCGACTCGATGCGGAAGTCCGCCATCCGCAGCTTCACCGTCACCGTGCGCGCCCCGCGACCGTCCTTGCGCAGCCTGCGGTGCGACTCCGCAGCCGCCCGCTCCAACGCCGCGTCCACCTCCGGCGGGGTGGTCAGATCCTGCGGATAGGTGTGCTCCGAGGAGATCTGTTTCGACTCCGCCCTCGGCGCCACCGGCCGCTCATCCACGCCTCGCGCCAGCCACCACAGCTGCTTGCCCACAGCGCCGCCGATGGCGATGTCCAGCTCTTTCTCGCTGAGGTTAGCCAGGTCCCCGATCGTTTCGATCCCTGCGGCGAGCAGCTTCGACTCAGTCACAGGCCCCACGCCCCACAGCTCGCTGACCGGCATCGGGTGCAGGATCTCTAACTGCCGGTCGTGCGGGATGACAAACACCCCGTCCGGCTTCGCCCGGCCCGAGCCAATTTTGGCGTACTGCTTTCCCGGACCTGCCCCGATCGAACTGGGCAAGCCCGTCTCTTCCTTGATCGCCGCACGCAGTTCGTTCGCCCATTGCTCCACGTCTTCCGGGCTTGCCCCGACCAAGTCGTCCGGCTCCATGAACGCCTCGTCGATGGACAGCTGCTCCACCACGTCCACATACCTGCCAATGACCTCGAACACTCGCCGCGACGCCGCCGCGTAGACCGGCCTGCGTGGTGCCACCAGCACCGCCTTCGACCCCACCAGGCGCGCCGCCCGGTGCGTCGGCATCGCCGAGTGCGCCCCATACTTGCGCGCCTCGTAGCTCGCGCCGGCGACCACTCCTCGGCCGGACACTCCCGCCACCAGCACCGGGCGCCCCTTCAGCGTTGGCCGGGTCAGCTGTTCGCAGGACGCGTAGAACGCATCCATGTCGATGTGCAGCACCCAGCGGTTCATGTCCACCACTGTGCACCACCGGGACCACCATGTTCCAATCCCCTCACCCGGCGAACGAATCTCCGGCGACGTACTCCATCCGCCTCGGCTGCTTTCGGTTGCGCGAGACGAACCGGGCACCGTTTTTGAATGCGAAGAACAGGTCGCTCCCCTGGCGCTCGATAGTGATCACTCCGTGACTCACCTGGGAGTGGCAGCTCGAGCACAGCGGAATCAGGTTGTCCAAATCGGTCATGCCTCCGTGCTCCCATTCTTTTATGTGGTGCATCTCTATGAAGCGCCTATGCGAACATCCAGGCATGGCGCATTGATACCCCCAGATCGCGAGCAGGGCCTGCACTTGGCCGTCTGTGGCGAACCGCCGCGAACGGCCGACGTGGATAGTCAGTCCCGTGTCATCCAGCAAGTGCAAACGCACCATCGCGTTGGCGAGATAGCTGCGCACGTCCTCAGAAGGGGCCGAACGGTTTTCCGGCATCCAGCACTGCCCCTGCTGATTCACCATGAGGTTAACCTGCACACCAGGGCTACGAAGCGGACTCTTTGGGTTTGCGCGGACCATGTCGATCATGGACAACAAGGCCCCGTACACGTCCTGTTTTTCTGGAGGCCCGTAACGCGACACCGAACGCGCGATGTCGTCCATGGTGATCTTCGTGCGCTTGCGCGGAGCGCGGTCCTGCTCTGATGGCACGGCGTCTTCGGCGGCAGCTGCGTCGTCGATAAGCTTCTGCACCTTCTCCGGGTCCTGCAGATCATCCGGGTCCACATCCTCGAGACCGAAACTGGCCAACTGCGCCACCTTCAGCGCAGTCAGGAGTTTTTGGCCGGCTACCGCTGGAAGCCTCGCCTCGAAGGCGATCATGCCGTCGTCGCACTCGCGGGCGCGAGCGAAAGGTTCAGTCGGGTCCTCCTCTTTGGGCCTTGCCCCGGCGAGCACGATCTGGAGATCAGCAAACGACATGCTTAACGCGAGCTCGACGTATTGCTCCTCGTTGCACTCATCCATGTACCGGAGAAGGAAGCGAACCGTCGAATACGGCATCACCCCCGATTCGAATGCGTCGTACAAACGCCTGAATTTCCTCAGTCCCCGCGCCACGCGCACATACTCGAACGCTGTGGCCTGCGGGAGGTTGAGCTCGCTGCGCAACCACGTTGCCGTCGATTTCTCCCCGTACTGCTCCGCGAGCCCTTGCTCGTCGAACTGCCCCACCGCATCGAGCATCTTCGCTCGGTGGTAGTTTGCCGACAATTGATTGCATTTGATCTGGTCCTCGAGCACCTCTGCCGACAGGCCACCCGTTCGACCATCTTTCCGTTCTTCCACCGCAACTGTCATGGTCAATCCCCTTACTCATGAACATTGACACCTTTATAGAACGCTCATGTGTTCGAGTCAAGGGTTTGGCGGTAAAAGTCCACTAAAGTGGACAATGCACGCTGATTTACCAAGTAGCAGCATCGAACATAAAAGCCGGTCACTATGCAGCCGCATAGTCGGTGCCCCCCAGGGCGCCCTCTCGCGACGCGCGAAACTATGCAGCTGCATAGTCTGTTCCACTCCCCCGAGCACCCCGGGAGACTATGCCACTGCATAGTGGGTGTCTCCCCATAGTTGGTCAGAAAAACTATGCAGCCGCATAGTCGGCCCCCACACGACTGTCCCCTTGCGTCGCGAGAAACTATGCCACTGCATAGCGGACACCCCGCCCCGAGCACCCCGGGAGACTATGCCGCTGCATAGTGGGTGCAATCCCAATAATGGCCAGAAGAACTATACAGCTGCATAGTGCCTACAACCCGATCACCGATCCGCCGTCCCTGCTCAGCAGGCAAAAAGGGGCCCCACCCTGCACGGGTGAGGCCCCAGCTAGAGCTTCCAGCCCTAGCCGTTCTTCCGCACGGTTGCTGTCACGCCGTCGATGACGTCGTGCCCTTCGACCGGCTCGGTGACCACGTCGAAGGACGTCGCGAGGGTCTCGGCGGCGATGTGGTCGGCGTGGGTGCGGGCCCACGCCTCCATCTCCGTGGGCACGGCCAGCACCACGGCGATGCGGTCGGAGACCTCGAAGCCTTCGCGCTTGCGGGCATCCTGCAGGCCGCGGATCACGTCGGCGGCCCAACCTTCGGCCTCGAGTTCCTCGGTGACCTCGGTGTCGAGGACGACCAGGCCGACGGTGCCGTCGGCGTCGACGCGCGCGGTGCTCTCCGGGTTCTCCGCCACCAGTCGCTCGGTGTAGAGCTCCGGGGTGAGCACGATGTCGCCGTCGACCACCACGTCGTCGCCGCGGCGCTCGTAGTTGCCGGCCTTGACGTTCTTGATGGCGCGCTGCACGTCCTTGCCCAGCGACGGACCGGCCACCTTCGCGTTGACCACGACTTCGAAGGAACCGGCGGAGTCGACGTCGTCAGTCAAAGCGACGTCCTTCACGTTCACCTCGTCGCGGATGGTGGAGCGGAACGCCTCAAGCTTGGCCGAATCCGGCAGGGCGACGGTGAGCTTCGGCAGCGGCAAGCGGTTGCGCAGCTTGTTCGCCTTGCGCACTGACGACGCCGCAGAGCACACCGCACGGGTCGCATCCATGGCGGCGACCAGCTCGGCATCCGCCGGCAACTCGGAGGCATGCGGGTAGTCCGTCAGGTGCACCGAACGGCCGCCGGTGAGCCCGCGCCAGATGACCTCGGAGACGTACGGCAAAAGCGGCGCCACCGCACGGGAGACGACCTCCAGCACCGTGTAGAGCGTATTAAACGCCTCGGGATGCGCCTCCTGCCCCTCCCAGAAACGGTCGCGGGAGCGGCGCACGTACCAGTTGGTCAGCGTGTCGGCGAAGCGACGCACCACGTCGCAGGCGTCGGCGATGCGGGTGTCGTCGAGCGCCTCGCCCACAGCTGCCACCATGTCGTGCGTCTTGGCCAGGATGTAACGGTCGAGCACGTTGTCGGAATCCACAGACCACTGGGCGTCCGAAGACGAGTACAGCTGCAGGAACGTGTACGCGTTCCAGATCGGCAGCAGCGCCTGACGCACGCCCTCGCGGATGCCCTGCTCGGTGACGATCAGGTTGCCACCACGCAGGATCGGCGAGGACATGAGGAACCAGCGCATCGCATCGGAACCGTCGCGGTCGAAGACCTCCATCACGTTCGGGTAGTTGCCCTTGGACTTGGACATCTTCTGCCCGTCCGAACCCAACACGATGCCGTGAGCGACGACCTTCTTGTAGGCCACACGGTCGAACAGTGCGGTGGACAGCACGTGCTGCACGTAGAACCAGCCACGGGTTTGGCCGGAGTACTCCACGATGAAGTCCGCGGGTTGGCGGGTGTCGAACTCTTCGCGATTCTCAAACGGGTAGTGGTACTGCGCGAACGGCATGGAGCCGGACTCGAACCAGCAGTCCAACACGTCCGGCACGCGGCGCATCATGGACTTGCCGGTCGGGTCGTCCGGGTTCGGGCGCACCAGCTCGTCGATGTGCGGGCGGTGCAGGGACTTCGGGCGGGTGCCGAAGTCGCGCTCCAGCTCGTCCAGGGAGCCGTAGACGTCCACACGCGGGTAGTCCGGGTTGTCGGAGACCCACGCTGGCACCGGTGAGCCCCAGTAGCGGGTTCGCGAGATGTTCCAGTCGCGCGCGCCCTCGAGCCATTTGCCAAACTGGCCGTCGCGGATGTGCGACGGGATCCACTCGATCTCCTGGTTCAGCTCCACCATCCGGTCGCGGATGTCGGTGACCTTCACAAACCACGCCGGCAGCGCCATGTAGATCAGCGGCTCGCCGGAGCGCCAGGAGTGCGGGTAGGAGTGCACGATGGTCTGGTCGCGCAGCACGCGGCCCTTGGCGCGCAGGTCGCGGATGATGTCGCGGTTCGCGTCGAAGACCAGCTTGCCCTCGTACTCCGGCACCAGCGAAGTGAACTTGCCGTCGGCGTCGACGGGGATGACCAGGTCGATGCCGTACTCCTGGCAGGTGAGCATGTCGTCCTCACCGAAGGCGGGTGCCTGGTGCACCACGCCGGTGCCGTCTTCGGTGGTCACGTAGTCCGCGTTGAGGATCATGAACGCGTTGTCGTGGTCGCGGAAGTAGTCGAAGACTGGCTCGTACTCCAGGCCCTCCAGTTGCGCGCCCTCAAAGGTAGCCACTACCTCGTACTCACCGAGCTCCTTCGCATAGGCGCCCAGCAGGGTCGAGGCAAGAAGCAATTGCTTATCGACGAACCCTGCGGCCCCATCCGCACCGACCTTGACCAACGAGTACTCCACCTCGGGGTGGACAGCCAGAGCCAGGTTGGACGGCAGGGTCCACGGGGTCGTGGTCCAGGCGATGGCTGCGGCGTCGTGAAGCTCAGGGTGCTCGGCCCACGTCTTTTCCGCCGCGTAGCCTGCGCGCCCACCGGTGAACGGCAGGGTGACGGTGACGGTGGGGTCCTGGCGGTCGCGGTAGGAATCGTCCAGACGGGTCTCCTGATTGGACAGCGGGGTGTGCTCCGCCCAGGAGTACGGCAGGACGCGGAAGCCCTGGTAGATCAGGCCCTTGTCGTAGAGCTCCTTGAACGCCCACATGACGGACTCCATGTACTCCGGGTCCATGGTCTTGTAGCCGTTTTCGAAGTCCACCCAGCGGGCCTGGCGGGTGACGTAATCCTCCCACTCGCCCGCGTAATGCATGACGGACTTGGCGCAGTACTCGTTGAACTGCTCCAGGCCCATGTCCTCGATCTGGGCCTTGTCGGTGATGCCGAGCTGCTTTTCCGCCTCCAGCTCCGCCGGCAGGCCGTGGCAGTCCCAGCCAAACACGCGCGGGACGTGGAAGCCGGACATGGTGCGGAAACGCGGCACGATGTCCTTGACGTAGCCGGTGAGCAGGTGGCCGTAGTGCGGCATGCCGTTGGCGAACGGCGGGCCGTCGTTGAACACGTACTCCTCGCAGCCCTCACGCTGCTCAAGGGAGGCCTTGAACGTGCCGTCCGTGTTCCAGTAGTCGAGGACAACGCGTTCCATCTCCGGGAAGCGGTCGCTGCCGCCGGTCATGTCCACTTTGGGGTAGACGTTGCCAACCATGACATCACTCCTTCAGCCGTGCAGGGACGCATTGCTGCGCGGTACCACCCTGCTTGGGGCAATTGCCCCCACTTCGTTACGGTGAAGGAAGTTACGTCTTCCGTGTGTGACGTCCGGGTCTAGTAAGCCAAAGCCGTTCTTCCGGAAACGCTCCCCGGTGATGGCCGGATCGTTGCGTGTTACGAGTAACGCCCAGCATCCTACAGGGATGCTGGGCGTTTGTGAAGAGTCAGGTACTACTTCTCGTTCGGCGCGGTGGTGGAGCGGGACTCCAGCTCCTCCAGCTGGGATTCCAGCAGCGTCTTCAGACGAGTGCGGTACTCGCGCTCGAAGGTGCGCAGCTCCGCAATGCGGTTCTCCAGCGCGGTCTGCTGCTGCTTCACCGTGTTCATGATCTCGGTGTGCTTGCGCTCAGCGTCAGCCTTGAGCTTGTTCGCCTGCTCCTCCGCCTGGCGGATCTGCGCCTCGGCGCGGGAGTTGGCCTCGTTGGTGGTCTCCTCAGCCTTCTTCTGGGCGTCGGTGACCAGCTGCTTGGAGCGGGTCTCCGCGTCCTGCAGCTGGGTGCGGGAGCGGGTCTGCGCGTCCTCAAGCTGCTTCTTGGACTTGGACTCCGCCTCGGCGATCTCTCGCTCTGCGGCGGCACGAGCGTCGGCAAGCATGGAGGACGCCTCCGCCTGCGCGTCGTTGGTCAGGCGGTCCGCCATCTCCTGCGCGAGGCCGAGCACCTTGGCTGCCTGCACGTGGGTGTCGGCGGAAACGTCGCTGCGGGCCGGCTGGGACACGGCAGCGGCCGGAGCGGTTGCCTGCTTCGGTGCCTTCGCGGACTCCTCAGCCTGCTTGCGCGCCTTAGCAGCCTCGTCCTTAGCGGAACGGGCCTCAGCCTCAGCCTTCTCCTGCGCCTGCTTCGCGGAACGCAGCTGCGCCTCGAAGTCGGCGCGGACCTTCTGCTCCACCTCACGGCGGATAGCGGCCTCGTCGACCTTCGCGGAATCATCGGAACGCTTCACCGGCGCTGCAGCAACTGCGTCCGTGCCGCCTTCTTCAAGACGGGAACGCAGCTCGTCGTTCTCATCCTGCAGCTGTGCAAGCGTGTCCTCGACGAGGTCGAGGAACTGGTCGACCTCGTCCTCGTTGTAGCCTCGCTTGCCAATCGGCGGCTTGCTGAAAGCGACATTGTGCACGTCAGCTGGTGTCAGCGGCATTTGCGTTCCCTTCGATAATCGTGTGAGTACTCGCTAGCGCGAAGCATTGTTTGCTGAATTGTAACGGTTTCGCTCGACGAGTGTAGCCCAGCCTAGCTGTAAAGCCGGGTTAAAGCTCAAGTAAAGCTACCGCAGTGCCGGATTAATCAGCACGGCACCGACGAGCATTTGGATGAGCATGAGGATGAAAAACAGGACAATGACACTCACATCCAAGCCCACCCCGCTACCGCCGAGCTTTAGCGGCGGGATGAGTTTGCGCAGCGCATTCACTGGCGGATCCGTCATCCGGAAGATGGGCTCGGCCACCATGATGAACCAGTGCGGCGGGTCGAACTGCTTGGAAAACGCCTGCACCATCTCGATGATGATGCGCACGATAACCAAAAGCGAGTACAGCCCCACAAGGGCGTAGATGATTGCTCCGAAAAGTGCCACGCCGAACCACCCTACCGGCTAGCGCAAGCCAGCAGCACGCTTGAGGTCGTCCTTCTCCAGGTTCGCGTTCTCCGGCACGATGGCGAACATCCGCTTGCGCGTCTCGACGCCGCGGGAGAGGTTGTGCATGCTGCCGCGCAGGGCGAAGCACAGGCCAGCGGCGAAGTCCACGATGCGCTTCGCGTCGGCGGTGTCCAGGTCGGTCAGGTCCATGACCACAGCGTCGCCGTCGCGGAACGGCTCACCGATCTCCTTGGCGTCGTTGTAGTTGCGCGGCGCCGCGGTGACGATGTGCGGTGTGGAGCGGTAGCTCGGGCGGACAGCGTCCCGGCCGTAGTCGCGGGCGGCGGGGCGGTCCATGCGCGACGGGCGCTCAGGGCGCTCGGCGCGCTCGGGGCGGGCCGAACGGTCGTACGCGGTAGAACCGGCGGCGTACTGCGGGTCGTCGTAGTAAGCGTCGTCCTCGGCGTTTTCCACGGGGCCGAGGCCGAAAAAGTCTTTAGCACTGTCGAAGAAGGACATGCGGGCGGCTCCTTTTATGGGGTGATTCGCGGTGGATTTCAGACTACGGGGCGGGGCCCGAGGAGGGCTGTTCCGACACGCACGATATCGGATCCGCACGCGATTGCGTCGGCGAAATCACCGCTCATACCTGCGGAAAGTCTCAAGTTTCGGTTGAGCTTGGTGGCGTAGTCATCCGTCAACGAGCGCGCCTGAGCGAACACCTCGCGCGGCTGCGAATCCAGCGGCGGCACGACCATGAAGCCGGCCATTGCAAGGTGCTCGGATTCCTCCACCGTTTCCACGATCGCGGGCACGTCGTCGAGGTGTGCACCGCCGCGGGCGGTGTCGCCGTCGTACGACAGCTGCACCATGCACGGCAGCATCTCGCCAGTACGGTCGCCGCGCTCGAGCGCGAGCGCCATGCCGCGGTTGAGCCCGTTCGCCAGCTTCAGCGAGTCCAGCGAGTGCACCTCAGAGGCCCAGCGCGCCACGGAGTTGGCTTTTTTGGACTGGATCTGGCCGATCATGGCGATGCCGCAGCGGCCCTCGAGCGCGGCGGCTTTGTCACGGGCCTCCTGCTCCCGGTTCTCCCCCACCAGCGTGATGCCGAGCGATGCGAGCTCTTCGATGCGCTCCACCGGGTGGAACTTCGTCACCGGCAGAAGTGCCACGCTGCCTTCTTCGCGGCCGGCGGCGCGCTCCGCGTCGCGGATCTGTTGGCGGACAGTGTCAAGGTTTTGTGCGAGATCAGACATTAGGCATCCAAATTACGCCAGCTTGGCGCCCGGTCACACCTTCGCGGCGGTGGGAGAAGAAATCGTTGTCGGTGATGGTGTCGCGCGGGTCCGCGTCGATGTGGGTCACACCCAGGCTCAGCAACTGGCGCACCAGCCCGGCGCGCACGTCGATGCCGGGCGTGCCCTCCGTTGTGCGTGTGCGGGATCCGGGCAAATGCTTCTCGACGTCTAAAGCCATCCCCTCCGGGACCTCATACGACTCCCCTGCCGCGGCAGGCCCCAGCAGCACCTGGATGCGCGACGGCTCGGCGCCGAGGCCCACCATCGCCTCGACGGTGTTTCTCACGATGCCGTTGCGCGCGCCCATGCGTCCGGCGTGGGCCGCGCCGATGACGCCAGCGGTGTGGTCCGACAGCAGTACTGGGGTGCAATCGGCCACGAGCACGCACAACGCCAGGTTCTTTTCTCTGGTGACCAGGGCATCGGTGGCTTCCACGGGTGTCGCCGAAGGTCCGTCGATAAGCGTGACTGTGTTGGTGTGCAACTGCTCCATCCACACGAAGCGCTCCTTGGGCAGGCCAAGTATTTGCGCGAGCCGGGCGCGGTTGGCGGCGACGTCGGCAGCGTCGTCGCCGACGTGGGTGCCCAGGTTGAACGAGTCGTAGGGGGCAGCAGAAACCCCGCCCGCACGGGAAGTGAACACCATGCGGACGGGGCGAGTGGAAAGATCTGGCATGCCTGCCAGCTTAACTAGCGCATGAAGTCCGGCACATCGACGTCGTCAAAGCCGCCGTCGAAGCCGCCGTCGCGGGGCTCGCGGGGCTCGCGGTCACGCTCGGTGAACAGGCCGCTGCGGGTGGACGGCTCGTAGCGGTGGCGCGGCTGGTAATCCTCCTTGGCCGGCTCGGCCTCCACGACCTTGGTGGAGGACTGCTCCGGCTGCGCCTGCGGCGCTTCCTGCTCAGCGGGCTCGGCCGGGCGGGCGTTGGCCTTCTCGTCGAAGCCGGTGGCGATGATGGTCACGCGGACCTCGTCGCCCAGGTTGTCGTCGATGATCGTGCCGAAGATGATGTTGGCGTCCTCGTCGGCCTTCTCCTCGACGATGGAGGCCGCGTTGTTGACCTCCATCAGGCCCAGGTCGGAACCGCCGGCGACAGAGATGAGCACGCCCTTGGCGCCCTCCATGGTGGTCTCCAGCAGCGGGGAGTTGATGGCCTGCTCGGTGGCCGTCATCACGCGGTTGTCGCCGCGGGCGGAGCCGACGCCCATCAGGGCGGAGCCGGCGTCGGCCATGACGGAGCGCACGTCCGCGAAGTCGACGTTGATCATGCCCGGGATGGTGATCAGGTTGGTGATGCCCTGGACACCGTTATAGAGCACCTCATCCGCCGCGCGGAAGGCTTCCATCATGGAAAGCTCCGCGTCGCCCAGCTGCAGCAGGCGGTCGTTCGGGATGACGATGACGGTGTCGCAGACTTCCTTGAGGTTCTCGATGCCCTCGAGCGCCTGGCGGGTGCGGCGCTTGCCTTCGAAGGTGAACGGGCGGGTGACCACGCCGATGGTCAGCGCACCCATCTTCTTGGCAATGCCGGCGACCACCGGGGCGGCGCCGGTGCCGGTGCCGCCACCCTCGCCGGCGGTGACGAAGACCATGTCGGAGCCCTTCAGGGACTCCTCGATCTCCTGCTTGTGGTCCTCGGCGGAGGTGCGGCCAACCTCAGGGTTGGCGCCGGCGCCGAGGCCGCGGGTGGCCTCGCGTCCGATGTCGAGCTTCGTGTCGGCATCAGTGAACAGCAGTGCCTGGGAGTCGGTGTTTATCGCGACAAACTCGACGCCCTTGAGGCCTTCCTCGATCATCCGGTTCACGGCGTTGACGCCGCCGCCGCCGACACCGACGACGCGGATCATGGCGAGGTAGTTGGCGGGAGAGGTCATGGTGGTGGTCTCGCCTTTCACAAGTTGGTTTTTGGAGTTGCTACCCATCTTGTGTGAAAGCGCGCAGTTTTTTGTTTTCTGGATCGGCGTGTCACAACCCTAAACCTGTACTTTAGGGTTGTGACCTGCGGTTTTAGCGCGAAGTGACCAGTTCCGGGTTGGAAATGTTGAATGTTTTTCCGTCCAGCTGCAGCACCGTCTCAAGCGCGAGCGCCTTATTGTGGTTGTCCTCGGACGCGCCCCACGTGACAGTCCTGTCGCCGTCGAGCTTGAGCACGAAACTGTGGTCCCCGTCGCGGGTGAGCTCGCGGACCTGCGGGCGGGCCGAATCCGTGATCGCGGAGGCGACCTCCACCGCCTTCGGCAGCTGCTCTTCGCTGATGCCGACGAGCTGCACCGCCCCCACCGGCGGCTGGGCGACGACGAAATCCTTGCCCTCGCTGTTGATCAGGTGCGGCTCGCCACCCTGGTCGATCCAGGCCACCGGGGTGTGCTCCACCACCGCGACATCCACCGCGTTAGGCCAGTTTCGCTTCACCGTCACCGAGTCCACCCACGGGTTGCCTGCCACGTTTTGGGCCGCCCCGCGCACGTCCACGCGCCCCATCGGGGTGCCCACTTCCACACCGGACAATCCCTCGATTTCCTCGGCGGGCAGGTTCACCGCGCCTTCGACGTTGACGTCGTCGACGGGCATGGCGGGGGTAAACGGCAGCGCCGCCACAACCGCGAGCACAAAGGCTACGCAGCCGACGACGATCGCGATCGCGCGGCAGGGCATGCTACGCCTCCCGCAGGGCGGCGAGGATCTCGTCCGCCAGCATGGTCACGCTGCCCGCGCCCATGGTCAGCACCAGGTCGCCGGGCTTGGCCACCGACGCCACGGTCGCAGGCGCAGCGGAGAAGTCCGGCTCCAAGCGCACCGGGGCGGTCATCTTCTCGGCGATGATCCGCGAGGTCACGCCTTCCACCGGCGTTTCACGGGCGCCGAAGATGTCCAGGAGCACGCATTCGTCGCTAAGCGAAAGTGCTTCGGCGAACTCGTCCGCGAACTCCTGGGTGCGCGAGTACAGGTGGGGCTGGAAGCACACCACGACGCGGGCGCCGTTGCCCTCGGCTTCAACCTTGTCGCGCGCGGCGGTGAGCACGGCGGCGACTTCCGTCGGGTGGTGGGCGTAGTCGTCGTAGACGCGGGTTCCGCCGACCTCACCCTTGTACTCGAACCGGCGGCGCACGCCGGTGAACTCGCTGAGCCCCTGGGCAAGCTTCGCTGGGTCCGCACCCACGAGCACGCCGGAAAGCAGCGCGGCCGCCGAGTTGAGCACCATGTGGCGGCCCGGAATCGCCAGCGTGTACATCACGTCGCCGGAGATGCGGTCGGTGCGCAGCTGCACCTCGACCACGGTGTGCTCGCCTTCCTGGCGCTCCCCGGTGACCACGGCGCCTGCCGGGATCTTCGGGTGGCGCGCGGCGGCCTCGGCGGTGCCGTAGCCGGACACCGTCAGGCCGCGCTCCAGGGCGCGCTCGCCGCACGCGGCGGCGTAGTCGTCGTCGAGGCAGACCACCACGTGCTTGGCAATGTCCGCGAAGTCGTCGAAGACCTGGAAGTACTTCTCGCGAGTGCCGTAGAAGTCCAGGTGGTCCGGCTCGATGTTGGTGATCACCGCGACGTCCGGCGAGTAGCGCAGCAGCGATGCGTCGGACTCGTCGGCCTCCGCCACGAACACGTCGCCGTGGCCGTGGTGCGCGTTGGTGCCAGCGCGGTTGAGCTGGCCGCCGATAGCGAACGAGGGGTCCTCCCCCGCCGCCTGCAGCGCCACCACCGCCATCGAGGTCGTGGACGTCTTGCCGTGCGTGCCCGCGAGCAGCAGCTGGGTCGAGCCCTCCATCAGCTCCGCCAACAGGTCGGAGCGGCGCAGCAGCGGAATTCCCTCGCGCTTGGCGCGCACCAGCTCAGGGTTGTCCTGCGGGATGGCGGCGAAGCTGGTCACCACGGCGGTGGGCAGCTCGCCGGACAGCTGCAGGTTCGCCTCGTCGTGGCCGAGCGCGACCTTGGCGCCCTTGGCCTTCAGCGCGCGCACGGGGCGGGAATCCTTGGCGTCGGAGCCGGTCACGGTCGCGCCGCGGTCCAGCAGGATGTGCGCCACGCCGGACATGCCGGACCCGCCGATGCCGATGAGGTGGACGCGGGAGAGATCTGTCATTTATGTGTCCTTTCCAGCAGCCGCGGCGATGCGCGCGGCAAGGTCCTCGGCGACGCTGCCGGCGCCGGTGTCCTCGAGCGCCGCGCGCATTGTCGCGCGTGCCTCGGGTGCAATTAGGGGCAGCAGCTTGTCGACGAGCACGTCGCCGCTCAGCGCCGCATCGTCGATACGCAGAGCCGCCCCGGCATCGACGAGGTGGGCGGAGTTGAGCCCCTGCTCGCCGTTGCCGTGCGGCAGCGGGATGTAGATGGCGGGGATGCCGGCAGCGGAGTTCTCGGCGACCGTCATGGCGCCGGAGCGGCACACCACCACGTCGGCGACGGCGTAGGCGGCCTCCATGTCGTCGATGTACGGCACGGCCGTGTAGTGGTCGTGCCCCGCCGGCGCGTCGTTCTTGCGGCCGTAGGCGTGCAGGATTTGGTACCCCGCGCCGGTGAGACGCTCCACCGCGTCGGCCAGGGCCGCGTTGATGCTCACCGCGCCCTGGGAGCCGCCGGTGACCAGGATGGTCGGGCGGCCCTCCTGCAAGTTCCACATGCGCAGGCCCCGCTCGCGCTTCGCGCCGTCCGGGTCCACGCCCACGCCGGGGCGCACCGGCACGCCGACGACCTCGCCTGCCATGCCGGAGTTGGGCACCGCGTTGAACCCGGTGCCGCCGAGCTTCACGCCCAGCTTGTTGGCCATGCCGGCCAGCGCGTTGGTTTCCAGCACGAAAAACGGCAGTCCCAGCTGCTTCGCGGCCAGGTACGCCGGGCCGGAGACATAGCCGCCGGTGCCAAAGACAACACTCGCGCCGCTGCGCTTCATCGCCTGCTTGGCCTGGCGCACGCTGCGCGCCAGCTTGAACGGCACGGACGCGAGCTTCCACGGCTTCTTGCGCGGGATCGGCACAGGGTCGATCAGGGAAAGCTCGAACCCGCGGGCCGGAACAATGGTGGTTTCCAGGCCACGTTCGGTGCCGAGCGCGACCACGTTGGCCCCGTAAGCGTCGCGAAGCACCTCTGCGACCGCGAGTGCGGGCTCGATGTGGCCCGCGGTGCCGCCGCCTGCGATGACGACGCTGAAGTTCTTGGAAGTCATAACTCTCCTAACGGCGCGGCGTCCGGCGGTGCGGCTGCCCATGGTAGGCCGCGGCGACCGGCTGGGTCACCGGCGTGCCGTAGCGCTCGCGGCGCGGCGCGGCGGACGGTGCCGGGCGGCGCTGCTTCAGCGCGCGGGGCTCGGCGATGAAGAAGATGCGGTCGAACACGGGGCGGCCGTAGTTCTGCATGGACGAGATCGCGTCCGGCTCGTGGCGCGCCACCGAGGCCAGCACGCCCATCGCGCCGAGGGTGAACACGGCCGAGGAGCCGCCGGCGGACAGCATGGGCAGCTGGATGCCGGTGACCGGCAGCAGGCCCACCACGTACCCCATGTTGATGAAGGCCTGGGAGACCACCGCCGCGGTCAGCGAGGCAGCCATGAGCGTCTGGTACTGCGTCTGCGCACGCAGCGCGGTGCGCATGCCGAAGAAGCCCAGCAGCGCGAACAGAGCAATCACCAGCGCGCCGCCCCACAGGCCGAGTTCCTCACCGATAACGGCGAAGATGAAGTCGTTGCGCGCCTCCGGCAGATAGAACCACTTCGCGCGGGACTGGCCCAAACCGACGCCGAAGATGTGGCCGTCCGCAAGCGAAAGGAAGCCCTGGTGGGACTGGAACGCGACACCCCGGGTGTCGTCGAAGTGGCCGCGCAACGCGTCGAAGTAGACGTGGAAGCGGTCAGAGCGGAAGCTGCCGGAGAGGAAGATCACCACCAGCGCCAAAACACCCGAGGCAGCGACCACGCCGACTGCCTTCAAGGACACGCCGGCGAAGAGCATGATGAACGCCACCACGACGGCAAACGACAGCGCCATGCCCATGTCGCCCTGCATGGCAATCAACCCGACGCAGATGATGGAGACGGTGAGGAACGCGGCAAACCCGTTGTTTGGGGTGCTCAGGCGGCGCGGATCCTTGTTGGCCAGGATCTTCGCGCCCCACATGGCGATGGCCACGCGGGCGAACTCGGAGGGCTGCAGGCGCAGCGGGCCGGCCACCAGCCAGGACTGCGAGCCCACCTCGGCGCGGCCGGTGCCCAGCGGCGTGAGCACGGCGATCAGCAACAGGACCGCGATGACCATCAGCCAGTTGCTCAGGCCCCGGAGCCGCTCCGGCGGGGTCTTCAGCGCCGCCCAGAACGCGATCAGGCCGAGCACGACCATCACGAACTGGCGCACGGCCAAAGACCACACGCTGGCGCTGGCGGCGAACGAGGTCGCCATGGACGAGCTCATCACCATGACCACGCCAAGGCCGGCGAGGAAGAGCACGATGCTGCGGATCATGGTGTAGTCGATCAGCGGCCGGGAGTCGAGCGCCTCCTGGATGCGCCTGACCCCTGCACTGAGCTTCGATGGGGCGTCCGGCCGTGGTGCGCGTTGCCGGGGTGCGCGTTGAACCGTCATGCTGCCCTTTCGATTGGAACCGCGGAAGAAAACCTCAACCTTTAGTTGAGCTTACTTGTTGTGCGGGTTCCAGTGTCGCATTGCGGCGGCCGCGAATGCGTCGCCACGCGCAGACATGCCGGAAAACATGTCCAAGCTCGCCGCGGCGGGCGCCAAAAGGACGGTGTCGCCCGGCTGCGCCTGCCCGGCCGCCCACGCGACGACCTCGTCCATCGCCTGCTCTGGGTCCTGCGCATCGGAGACGAAGACGGGCACCTCCGGCACCACCTGCTCAAGCGAGGTGCGGATCAGCTCCCGGTCCACGCCCAGAAGCGCCACCGCGCGGAACTGTGTGGCGTGCGCTTTGACCACGGCGTCCACGGACGCGCCCTTGAGCTGCCCGCCGGCGACCCACACCACGGTGCCGGCACCCGTGAGCGCCGAATCCGCCGCGTGCGGGTTAGTGGCCTTGGAGTTGTCCACCCAGTCCACCCCGCCGCCGGAGTGCACGACCGCGCCGCGGTGGCCCGCCACCTGGTACGCGTCCAGCGCGCGCTGGATGTGCTCAGGGCTGGCACCCTGGGTCAGCGCCACCGCGGTGGCGGCCAGCGCGTCCAGCACGCCTGCGGCACCGGCGGGCTCGATGCCGTCGGCCGATGCGACGTCCACAGTCGCACCGCCAAGCTTTGCGACGATGCGTCCGCCCGACACACCAACCTGGCCGTCCGCCGGCTCGCCGAGCGTGAACCCGACGATGTCCTCGCGTCCTGTGCCGTCGGCGATGCGGGCGACCTCGGTGTCGTCGACGCCCGCCACCGCCACCGGCGCCTTGAGCACCTTCGCCTTGGCCGCGGCGTACTCGGCGAAGCTGCCGTGCCAGTCGATGTGGTCGTCCGCCAGATTCAACAGCACGCCCGCATCGGGGACGAGCTGGGAGGACCAGTGCAGCTGGAAGCTGGAAAGTTCTGCCACCAGCACGTCCAGACGCTCCGGCGCGAGCATCGCCTCCCCCACCGCGACGCCGATGTTGCCGCAGGCGCCGGCGCGCAGGCCGGTGTCTTTGCCCGCTTCGATCATCATCTTCGCGAGCATGCCGGTGGTGGTGGTTTTGCCGTTCGTGCCGGTGACCACCAGCCAGGTGCGCGGTGCGCCGAACACGCCGGCGCGGTCCAGGCGGAAGCACAGCTCCACGTCGCCGACGACGTCGATGCCGGCGGATGCGGCGTCGACAAGCAATGGCGTGTCCGGCCGCCACCCGGGCGAGGTGACCACAAGGCCGACCTCACCGAAGCGGGCGCGTGCTTCGTCGCCGGTGCAGGTGTCGTAACCGTCTGCCGCGGCGCGGGCGCGGCCGGCCTCGCTGTCGTCCACGACGGTGAAGCGGGCGCCGGCGCGCTCAAGCAGCTGCGCAGCGCCGAGGCCCGACACGCCCGCGCCGGCGACCAGGGTGTAGTCCGGCAGGATCGGCTGCGTCACAGATTCGCCCCGTTCAGCCACTCGCCGTAGAACACAGCCAGGCCGAGCATGAACGCCATGGCGGAGATGATCCAGAACCGCACCACGACGGTGGTCTCGTGCCAGCCGCCGTTTTCAAAGTGGTGGTGGAACGGCGCCATGCGGAACACGCGCTTGCCGGTGGACTTGAACGACGCCACCTGGATGACCACCGACGCGGCCTCGAGCACGAACAGCGCGCCGATGATGATCATCAGCAGTTCCGTGCGCGAGCCCACGGACAGGCCGGCGACCAGGCCGCCGAGCGCGAGCGAGCCGGTGTCGCCCATGAAGATCTTCGCAGGTGCCGCGTTCCACCAGAGGAAGCCGACGCAGGCGCCGAAGCCGGCGGAGGCCAGGATGGCAAGGTCCAGCGGGTCGCGCACGCTGTAGCAGCCGGCGGCGGCCACGGCCTCGCAAGAATTGCGGAACTGCCAGAAGGTGATGCCCACGTAGGCGGCCATCACCAGGGCGGTGGTGCCGGAGGCGAGCCCGTCCAGGCCGTCGGTGAGGTTCACCGCGTTCGACCACGCGGCCAGCAGGATGTAGATGAAGATGAGGAAGAAGATCGTGCCGATGGTCCCGCCGCCGAAGGTCAGGTCGATCGTCTCGATGTCGCGCACGAAGCTCAGGAACTGCGAGCCCGGGGTCAGCCCGTTGTCGTCCGGGAAGCGCAGGATGAGCACGCCGAAGATCAGCGAGATGGCCAGCTGCGCCACCAGCTTCGCCGTCTTGTTCAGGCCCAGGTTGCGTTGCATGAACAGCTTGATGCCGTCGTCCGCGAAGCCGACCAGGCCCAGAGACAGGGTGAGAAACAGCACGATCAGGCCGGTGGCGGTAAACGCCGTGTGGCCGGTGAACAGGGCGACGAGGCTGCCGCCGAGGTAGCCCATGGTGATGCCGGCGAGGATGGCGATGCCGCCCATCGTCGGGGTGCCGCGTTTGCGGGCGTGGGACGCCGGACCATCCTCGCGGATCTCCTGGCCCATGGCCCGCCGGTTGAAGTACCGGATGAGCGCAGGGGTGAGGAAGATCGAAACCAAAAAGCTGATGATTCCGGCGCAGATAACTTGAACCATGGAAGTTGTACCTTGCTATTTCTCTACGTCGAGTGTCTACCTAAGCGTATGCCCTTGCAGCAGCGCTTCCGCCACCACCCACAGCCGGGCGGCGTTGGAAGCCTTGACCAGCACAACATCCCGGTCGTCGCGCTCGCGCCAATTCTCCTCCCCTGCTGGCGCGGACGACAACAGCTCGCGCACGGCCTGCGCGGCTTCGTCGGTGTCGGTGACGGCGGTGGTGTGGATGCCCTGGTCCTCGGCGCGCTGGGTCAGCGCGGCCATCGCGGCGGACTTGCCGACGGCCACAAGGTGGGTCACGCGGTAGCGCGCCAACTCGTCCGCGAGCAGCGCGTGCTCCTGTTCGGCGCCGGCGCCCAGCTCGCTCATCTCGCCGAGCACGGCCACAGAGCGCACGCCCGGGCGGGCGGCGGCGGTGTAGCCCAGCGCCGCGATGGCCGCGCGCATGGATTCGGGGTTGGCGTTGTAGGCGTCGTTGATCACGGTCACGCCGTCGGCCCGCGTGTTCACGTCCATGCGGTTGACGGACACCGAGCTGGCCGCGGACAGCGCCTCGGCCACGGTGGCCGCGTCCATGCCCAGCTCCGTGCCCACGGCCGCCGCGGCGAGCGCGTTGCCCACCTGGTGCGCGCCGAACACGCCAAGCGTGACGCGCTGCGGCTGCTCGTTCGGGGTGTGCATAGTAAAGGACGCGCGAGCAACCGCGTCGAGTTCGACGCCCGTAGCGTAGTAGTCTGCGGCCGTGTTGCCGGATTCGGAGAAGGTGACCACGCGCGCGTCCGTGCGGTCGGCCATGCCGGCGACGAGCTCGTCGTCCGCGTTGAGCACTGCGACGCCGGTGTCAGGCAGCGCCTCCACCAGCTCGCCCTTGGCCTTCGCGATGTTTTCGCGGGAGCCGAACTCGCCGATGTGCGCGGAGCCGACGTTGAGCACCACGCCGATTTTCGGCGGCGCGATGGTGGCCAAGTGCGCGATGTGGCCGATACCGCGCGCCGACATCTCCGCGACCAGAAAGTCTGTGTCTTCGGTGCAGCGCAGCACCGTGTACGGGTGGCCGATCTCGTTGTTGAAGCTGCCCGGGGGCGCCACCGTCTCGCCGGCGCGCGAGAGCACAGCCGCGATGAGGTCCTTCGTCGACGTCTTGCCCGCAGACCCCGTCACACCGACGATGGTCAGCCCGTGCGCGGCCGTCAGCTCTCGCGCGACAGCGGACGCCAGCTTGGACATGCCGGCCACCACGCCCGCCGCGGAGCCGTCCGGGTCATTCGCCGCCAGGTCCGAGTTGTCGCCTTCGCGGGGCGGCAGCTTCTCGACGATCACCGAAGGCCTGCCCACCTCCCTCGTCGTCAACGACGCGGCGGCGCCGGCCTCGGCAGCCTTGTCCACGAAGTCGTGCCCGTCCACGCGCGCGCCCGGGAAGGCGACGAAGAGCCCGCCGGGGCCAATTTTGCGCGAGTCGAACTCCACAAACCCGGTGACGTGCGTGTCCGGGTCTGCATCCGGGCTCAAGCGCCCGCCGGTGATCTCGGCGATGCGCGCCAACGTCATGTCGATCATGCTCGCGATTGCCTTTCTGTGATTGCCCTGCGCATCTCTTCGCGGTCGTCGAAGTGCAGTTTCTCGGTGCCTACGAGCTGGCCGACTTCGTGGCCCTTGCCCACCACGATCACGGCGTCGCCTGGTTGCGCCCACTCGACGAGCGCGTCGATGGCCTTGCCGCGGGGGCTGACCTCGACAATTTCAGCGTCCGCGTCGGCTTCGCGCGCGCCAGCGAGCACTGCGGCGCGGATGGCGGCGGGATCCTCGGTGCGCGGGTTGTCGTCGGTGACCACCACGAAGTCTGCGCTCTTGGCGGCCTCGGCCCCCATCAGAGGGCGTTTGGAGGAATCCCGGTCGCCGCCCGCGCCGACGGCCACGCCGATGCGGCCTTCAACCTGTCCGCGCAGGGTAGCCAGCACCGCGCCGATGGCGGCCGGCTTGTGGGCGTAGTCCACGACGGCGACGAAGGGCTGCCCTTCGTCGATACGCTCCATGCGCCCCGGCACTGCCGCTTGCTCCAGGCCGTGCAAAAACGGTGCAAGTTCCACACCAGCGGTTGTCGCGACCGCCGCTGCGAGTGCCGCGTTGGCCACGTTGAACGCGCCGGGCATAGGCAGGGTGAACTCGTAAGTGTCGTCGGCGGTGAGCTGGATGCGTTGGCGGCCTTGGTCGTCGATACGCACAAGTTCCGCGGTCACATCAGCGTCGCCCGTCGTGGCGACGGTGACCGGCGCCTCGGCGAGCTCGGCCATGCGCTGGCCCCACTCGTCATCGACGCAGACGACGCTGCGCTTGGCGCGCATCTCGCTGCCCGGTTCGAAGAACAGCGCCTTCGCCTGGAAGTAATCCTCCATGGTCGGGTGGAAATCCAGATGGTCCTGCGAGAGGTTCGTAAACGCCGCGACGTCGAAGTCCGAACCGGTGACGCGGCCCAGCATCAGCGCGTGCGAGGAGACCTCCATGACCACGTGCGTGACGCCCTCATCACGCATCTGTGCGAACAGCCGCTGCAGCATCGGCGCCTCGGGCGTGGTCAGTTCCGTGGCCACGTCGCGGCCCATGATTTTCGTGCCGGTGGTGCCGATCAGCCCCACCTTGCAGCCGGCAGCGGTCAGCCCCTTTTCCAGCATGTACGTGGTGGTGGTTTTGCCGGAGGTGCCGGTCACACCGAGGAGCGTGAAGCTTTGCGACGGCTGCCCGTACACCTCAGCCGCCACATGCCCCAAGCTGGCCCGCACGTCATCGACCACTAGCACCGGGCGGCGGTCGGCCGTCTGCTGGATAATCGCCAGGCCGGCCTCGTCGGTAAGTATGGCTCCCGCGGCGGAGTCGAACGCGTAAGTCGCGCCGTGCACCCGGGTGCCGGGCAGCGCGGCGAACAGGCCACCGGGCTCGACGTTCTGCGAATCCAGGCCCACGAACGCCACCGGCGCATCCGAGCTCGGCGGGTTAACAATGCGCGCGCCAGCGATGTCGGCGAGTTGCTGCAAGCTTGTCATGTTTTTCAAACCTCCATCTGTCTACTGGCCCTGCAACGGGTACGGCTCTGCCGGCGGGCTCAGCGGCACATTCTCACGGTTGAGCAGCCAACCCGAAATCTGCTTGAAAATCGGGGCTGCGGACTGTCCACCGTTGCCGCCCTCGAGCACGCCGCGCTGCGGCTCGTCCAGCATGACGGCGACGACGAAACGCGGGTCGTCCGCAGGCGCGACGCCGGCGAAGGTGATCCAGTAGGCGCTGTTGGAGTACGCGCCGGTGTCCGGGTTGACCTTCTGGGCAGTGCCGGTCTTGCCGGAGAACTGGTAGCCCTCCAGGTTGTTGCCCTGGGCGGTGCCGTTGTTGACGCCGGCAGGGTCCTCCTGGAACGCCGCGCGGAACATGTCCAGCGTGGTGTGTGCGGCCTCCTCGCTGATCACGCGGGTGCGCTGCGGCTCCTCCTGCGCGATCTCCTCCCCGTCGGGGCCGGTGATCTTGTGGATGATGCGCGGCTGGATCCGCTCGCCCTCATTCGCGATGGTCTGGAACACCCCGGCCATCTGCAGCGTGGTCCAGCTCATGCCCTGGCCGATGGGCAGGTTGGCGAACGTCCCGCCGGACCACTGCTCCAGCACCGGAAGCAGGCCAGAGGACTCGTTGGGTAGCTCGATGCCGGTGCCCTGGCCGATGCCGAAGCGGTTCAGGTAGTCCCAGTACCGCTCCTCCCCCAGCCGCTGGGCGAGCTGGAGGGTGCCCACGTTGGAGGACTTACCGAAGATGCCTGCTGTGGTGTACGGCATCACGCCGTGTTCCCACGCGTCGCGCACCGTGATGCCCGCCATGTCGATGGAGCCGGGCACCTGGTGCACCTCGTACGGGTCGGTCAGCCCCTGGTCGATCGCCGCGGCCGCGGTGATCACCTTCGCCACCGAGCCGGGCTCGAAGGGGTGCGACACGCTCGGGTTCTCAAAGTCCTTGCCCTGCTTGACCTGCTGGTCCACGTTGCCGTTCGGGTTGATCGTGTCGGTGTTGGCCATGGCCAGCACCTCGCCGGTGTGGGTGTCCAGGACCACAGCCTGGGCTTCCTTGGCCAGGGAGTTGGCCTTGGCCTGCTCCAGGGTTTGTTGGACGTAGGTCTGCAGGTCCAGGTCGATGGTCAGCTCGATCTGGGCGCCGCCGACGGCCGGGACAACGTCGCGAAGCGAACCCGGAATCGACTGGCCGTTCGCAGACACGTCCTCAGTGGAGCGGCCGTCGATGCCTGTCAGGTCCGCGTCGCGGGAGGCTTCCATGCCGAACTGGCCCTGACCGTCCATGGAGACCTTGCCGATGATGTTCTCGCCCACCGCACCATTCGGGTACTGGCGGATGTCCTGGTGGTCCGCCGCGATGCCATGGAACGCCTCCGCGACGGTGGCGGCCACATCCGGGTCGACGTTGCGCACCAGCACCTCGTAGCTGGAATCCGCGTGCAGCTTGTCCAGGATCTCCTTGGCGCTGACCTGGCCGACCTTGGTGGTCGGCTCGCCGGTGGCGGTGTTCGCGGGCGCGTCGCGCACCACTTCCCCGTCGCCGATCATGCCCGGGATCTCGTTGGCCATCGTGCGCAGCACATCTTCGACGCGGGCGTCCACCTGGGCCGCGATCTCCTCGTCCGACAGCCCGTCCACACGCATTTCAAGCTCCTGCTGCTCCTTGAGCTCCTTGCGCAGCTGCACCGGAGACACAGTCAGGGAGCGGGCCTGCATGGTGTAGGCCATCTTGTTGCCGTCGCGGTCCACGATCTCGCCGCGACGCGCGCGGTCGACGTAGGTGCGGCTGCGTTGGTCATTGGCCTGCTCGCGCAGCTCGTCGCCGATGATCACCTGCACCCAAAACAGGCGGCCGATGAGCAGGGCCGCCACTGCCAAGAAGGCGATGCCGAGCCAGTACACACGCTTACCCGTGATCTGCTTTTGGGAAGCCTGCGCTGGCTTCTCTGGCCTTACCTGCGCGCTCGCGCTAGTGCGTGGCACTGCTCACCTCCCATGTCCACTGGCTGGTACCCGCCTTTATGTCGACAACCATCATGCCCCGCCCCCGGGCAGATACCTAGGTGCGCCACGCCAGCCGCTACGGCTGAGCCGCAACGTTGGCCTGGTACGGAGCCAAGTTGTCAAAGCGCGGGGCGTTCGCGGCGCGGCCCGGGCGCTGGGTCAGCGCATCCTCGAGCTCCTTCGTCGCGCGGTCATCCGACGACGCGCGGGAGGCCGGGCGGCCCTCACCGTTGACGTCCACCAGCTTGGAGGCGGACTCCGGGTTGTACGGGCGCTGCTCCTCCGCGTGGCCCTCCTCATTCACTGCGACTACGCCCGGCTCGCCGGCGAGCACCATGCCCATGGAATCCGCGCGCTGCGCAAGGGCCGCCGCGGAACGGCGGTCCTCCAAGTCGCGGTTGAGGGACTCGACCTCGTTTGCCAGCTGCTGCTCCTTGGCCTGCAGCTTCTGGATAGCAAAGGTCTGCGTGGTGGCGATGCCCGACAGGATCATCGCAGCCGCGATACCGATGACCAGCAGCGGCAGCGCAATTTGGGACAGCGAAGAAAACTTCGAGCGCGCCTTCGTGGTAGCCACGCGGCGCCCGCGGACAGACACCACCTGGTTGGAGCCGAGCCTGCCCCGGGCCTTCGCGCGCTGTACATGGGGCTTCACGCCCGGCGTAGTGCGCACACGGCTGGCCGGGTGCTCGGTGCGGCCCTGCGTGCGGCCTGGTGTGCGGGTCAGCGTTGCCGATCGCGTTGGTCGTGCAGCCATGGTGTCCGTCCTTTGTCTGTCTCTTATACACATCTGACGCTGCCGACGAAGGCTTAGGTGTAGATC
>ERZ1030898.40-NODE-40-length-29619-cov-26.760587_pt1 | contig 29619 bp, 22 predicted proteins | sample MGYA00517298_ERZ1030898 | MGnify/ENA primary metagenome ERZ1030898 (study PRJEB33718, sample SAMN03159684) | human skin metagenome | collected 2014-05-20 | study: EMG produced TPA metagenomics assembly of the PRJNA266117 data set (Human skin bacterial metagenome... | reverse complement strand
TGTATAAGAGACAGGCCGCAACCAAGCCCCGCTGCCCCGCCCGGACTGGAGGGCCTCGAGCAATCGCTCAACGACGCCCGCGACGCCATCGCCGACGTCTTCGGCGCCAGCAACAACAACGGCAACGGCAACAACGCCGGCGCGCCGAACGGCGCCGCCGGCGTCAACCCGAACTAGCCCGGTGGGCTAGCTCAGGCGGGCCTTCACGGCCTCGGAGAGGCGCTTGCCGTCGGCGCGGCCCTCGGCCTTGGCGGTGGCGGCCTTCATAACCTGCCCCATCTGCGCCATGGACTCGGCGCCGGTTTCGGCGATAGCTTCGTCGATAAGCTTGGCAAGCTCGTCGTCATCCAGCTGCTTCGGCTGGTACACCTCGAGGATGCCCGCCTCGGTGAGCTCGGCCTCGGCCAGGTCGTCGCGGCCGTTGGATTTGTAGATGTCCGCGGACTCGCGGCGCTTCTTGATCTCGCGGGCAATGATTTTTTGGATCTCCGCGTCGTCCACCTCGTGCTTGGAGCCCTCGGTCTCGGCGGTCTGAATCGCGGCCAGCAGCATGCGGATGGTGCCGGTGCGCTCCTTTTCCTTCGCCTTCATGGCTTCCTTGAGGTCTGCGCGGATCTGGTCTTTCAGTGCACTCATGCATGCGAGATTACAGTGGTGCGGGTGAAGAAGTTGACGGGAATCGGAGCACTTTGCCTATCGACGAGCGCCGCAGCGCTGACGTGGGGGTACACCCAACGCAACAATTTCCAGCTGCGTGAATACACATTGCCCCTGCTCGCACCGGGTGTGTTGGACGGCCGTGATGCGTTCAAGGTGTTGCACATCTCGGACCTGCACATGATTCCGGGGCAGAGGCAAAAGGTGGAGTTCGTCTCCAGCCTGGATGCGCTCGAGCCGGACCTGGTGATCAACACCGGCGACAATCTGTCGGATGTCGGTGGCGTACCGTGGGTGCTCGACGCCCTGGGCCCGCTGCTGAACCGCCCGGGCGCGTTCGTGTTCGGCACCAACGACTACTGGGCGCCGCGGCCGGTCAACCCGTTGAAGTACCTGACCGGGGCGAAGCGCGAGCCGTCGTACGAGGACCTGCCGTGGGAGGGCATGCGCGCCGCGTTTGTGGAGCGCGGCTGGCAAGACGCCACCCACGCCCGGCTGGAATTCAAGGCGTCCGGGGTGCGCTTGGCGCTGGCGGGCGTGGACGACCCGCACCACGAGCTGGACCGCTACTCCGAGGTGGCAGGCGCGCCGAACAGGGACGCGGATCTGTCTCTTGGCCTGCTCCACGCGCCGTACCGGCGGGTGCTGGATTCGTTTGAGGCCGACGGCTACCAGCTCGCCCTGGCCGGCCACACCCATGGCGGGCAGATCTGCCTCCCCGGTCAGCGCGCGATTGTGACCAACGCCGACATCGACCGCGAGCGCGCATCCGGCCTGCACAAGTACGGCAACATGTGGATGGAGGTCTCCAACGGCCTGGGCCAGTCCAAGTACGCGCCGGTGCGGCTGTTCTGCCCGCCGTCCGCGAGCCTGATCCACGTGGTGGAGCGAGGGGAATAGGCCGACCTACCTGGCGTTTTGGCCGAATCGCCACCCGGGGGTAATGTGTTGCCAGTACCGCGGGCGAGAGCCCAAAGATACAACCGGGATATGGCGCAGCTTGGTAGCGCGCTTCGTTCGGGACGAAGAGGTCGCAGGTTCAAATCCTGTTATCCCGACCATGTACAACCCGCCTTTCGAGGCGGGTTTTCGCATTTGCCGCGCCGTTGCTCCGAGAGCCCTAACAGATTACGGCAGCCGTTTGCGCCGACCTGGGGCGATGGGGGCAGCCTGACAGATTCCGCCACGATGAGTCAGGGTCCCCCTCCCGTTAACGCTCTCGCAACATGGCCCCCATCACACTGGTGTGTGTACCGCTTCGAGTACACACCTACCCCCAAGGAGGCCTACATGAAACGCATCATCACCAGCGCCGCCGCCTGCGCGATCGCGCTCGGTGCCGTCGCCGCCCCGGCACACGCCGCCACCGTCGGCGAGAAGGACGCGGGCGGCAACTGCGCCGTCAGCCTGACGGACATGGAGAAGGAGTTCATCATGGACACCTTCGATGCGGCCAAGCAGATCGGCTTGCACGAGCGCGCCCGCGATTTCATCGCCGCTGTGGAAACGGTCTACCCGGGTGTCATGGCCGCCAACGAGTCCGCTCTCAAAGGCGAGGCGCCGGACTACTCCAAGATCCTGCCGGCCGAGCTGGTCAAGCCGTACACCGATGCAGTGCGGATGCTCGACGAGGCCGAACCGACCACCGACACCACCCTCGAGGACGTCAACGTGGACGCGTGGATGGTCGGCCCCTCCACCACGCCGATGGCTGAAGCCCCGTTCACCGAGGGCACCGAGCTCTACGAGGCATGGTCCGCAACCCCCAGCGGCATGCTCTTCATGAACCAGCAGCTTATCGACGTAGCTAACGCCGCAGCCGCCGCCTCCTGCACCAGCGGCGACGCGATGGAGATGGACTTCCCCACCGCCCCCATCACGCTGGACAAGACCAAGCCGGTCGACATGAAGGACACCCCGTACGTCGCCGCTATCGTCGGCGGCGTGATCGCTGCCCTGCTGGCGCTGGCTGGCATTGTAGCGGCGCTGCCGATGCTGGGTATCAACGTGCCCGGCATGAACATGCCCGGCTTGTAGTCCAAAGAGCCGCGTCAATGACACATCCCGCCCACCCCTTAAGAATTGCGGGGTGGACGGGACGTGGCGTCGATAAGCGTGAGGCGTTTAGCGCTTCGCGATCGGGCCAAGCACCTCATCGATCGGGAACGGGAAGAGCAGCGAGATGAGCGACAGCAGGCCGATGATGCCCGAGATGGACAGCACGGCGATCAGCCACGGGCTGGTGGTCGAGGATCCCTGCGCAGAGCCCTCGGAATCGCCCTCCGGCTGGGCCTCAACCGGCGTCATCGTGGTGTCGAAGGTGAGACCGTGGTTAATGCTCTCGATGCCGAGAGCATTATTGACCAGGAAGAACAGGTCAGTCTGGTCGATCTGGCCGGTCACGTTCGCCGCACCCGGGCCGGATGCCGCGACGCGCAGCTGCGCGCCGGTGTGCTGCTGGCCACCGAGGGCGTCCTCGTCCTCGTTTGTCTTGGAGGTGGCGAAGTTGACGGCCATGGTGGAGCCATCCACCGTGGTCAGCTGGGTCACGCGGCCAGCGGTGTTGGCGTTGTCGTAGGTGATCTGCGCGGTGTGGGCGTGGTCGGCGGTGGCGACGATGAGGGTCTCCTCGCCAGTCTCTTCGACCCACTTCTGCACAGCCTGGACGGCCTCGTCGAGCTGACCAACCTCACCGATCAGGCCGCAGGCGTCCGCCTGGTGGTCGGCCTTGTCCGGGGACGCGGACTCGACCTGGAGCAGGAATCCGTTGTCGTTCTGCAGCAGCTCCAGCGCCTTGGAGGTCATCGCGCCCAAGCGCGGGGTCTCCTCGGTGAACTCCGGGTTCGCCACACAGGTCGCCGGCTGCTGGTCGCCACCGTCGGTCGTCGGGATGGACTGGTTGAGCACGCGCGGCATGTTGCCCTCGGAGAACAGGCCCAGCACCGGCTTGTCGGAATTGGCCTCGGCGATGGCCTCAAGCTCGGACGCGTTCGTCACAACCTGGTAGCCGTTGTCCTTCGCGTTGTCCAACACCGACTTGCCGGCGGTCCAGGTGTTGCCGCTGGCGTTCCACTTGCCGCCTTGAACGACCTCGGTGTCGAAGTACTTGCTGCCGCCGCCGAGAGTGACGTCGGCGCGCAGGTCCACGATCTGCTCCGAGATGGAGCCCAAACCGCCGTTTTCACGCAGCTGATCGCCCTTGGCCACCTTCTTGTCGCCGGACGGTGCGTAGTAGGAGCGGTCGAGCGCGTGCGCGGCGAAGGCCGCCGGGGTGGCGTCCTGGATCTCGGCAGTGGAGACGTTGCCGATCTTCATCCCGCGGGCCTTGGCCAGCTCACCCATGGTGGCGACCGGCTTACCGGCGTTGTCCACACCGATGGCGCCGTTGTACGACTTCACGCCGGAGTTCCATGCGGTACCGGTGGCGGCGGAGTCTGCCACGTAGTTTGGCAGGCCGGTCTCCTTATCCAGGGAGAAGGTGGTCAGGTAGCCGGTATAGTCCAGGTTGTCCAGGCCCTCGAAGCGGCCAGCGGAGCCCTTCAGGTAGTTGCGGGCTGCGGTGATCTCGGAATCACCGGTGCCGTCGCCGATCAGGACCACGACGTTCTTCGCCTTGGCGTTGTCGATGCCCTGGCCGTCCTTGCCAAACTGGGCGCAGTCGCCCACCTTCGGAGCTTCGCCAGCGGCGACGAGGTAGCAGAGCTCGTCGCCCGGCTTCGCCTTGGAGCGGTTGGCCAGGGATACGACCTTGTTGTCCTTATTGATCTTCCACGGCTTCTGGCCACCGTCGGTGCCGCCGTTGAGTCCGAGCGCGTTCGCCATGACGTAGAAGGCGTCGGTCTGGTCGAGCTGGCCGTTGACGTTCTCGGAACCCGGACCGAAGCCTGCGATGCGCACCTGGGTGCCGGTGTGCATCATGGAGAAGCCCGGGGTGTCGAACGGGTCGCCGTTTTCCTTCTTGTCAAAAACTGGGTTGCCGTTCTCATCCAACCACGGCTGGGTGCCGAAACCGACGGACATGACCGCGCCGCCGTCCTTCGGGGACTGCAGGCGGGTCACAGCAGAGACGGACGGGCGCCCGTCCGGGATGATTTCCGCGGTGTGTGCGTGGTCGGCGGTGACGACGATCATGGTCTCACCGTCAGCCTTGGCAAAGTCCAGGGCCTCCTTGATCACCTCGTCGATCTGCTCGGTCTCGCCGATCATGCCGCAGGCGTCGGCCGCGTGGTCCGCCTTGTCGATGGATGCGGACTCGACCTGCAGGAAGAAGCCCTTGTCGGAGCTCTTGTCGTCGAGAAGCTCGATGGCCTTCTTGGTCATTTCAGCTGCGGACGGCTCGTCACCGCGATCAGCTTCCTTGCAGACCTCAGGCTCGGTGGTGCCATCGGACTTCACCGGTACGGTCTGCTCGAACTTGCGGGTCATGTTTTTGTCGTGGAACAGGCCGAGCACCGGCTGGTCCTGGTTCGCTACGGTGATGTCCTCGAGGCCCTGCTTGTCGTCGACAACCTGGTAGCCCTTGGCAATCGCGTTCTCGCGGACGGACTTGCCGGCCTCCCAGTCAGCGCCGCCGTCGTTCTTCTCCGTCAGGAACGGGTTGCGGTTTTCGCCGCCCTCAAGCACCTCGGCGTCGAAGTACTTGCGGCCGCCGCCCAGAGTAACGTCGGCGCGAGTATCGATGATCTGCTCGGAGATGGATCCGAGACCGCCGTTTTCGCGAGCTTCAGCACCCTTGACCGGCTTCGCGTCGCCGGACGGCGCGTAGTAGCCACGCTTGGAAATGTGGGAGTGCATCGCGCCCGGAGTGGCGTCCTGGATCTCCGCGGTGGAGACGTTGCCGGTGCGCATGCCGGCGTTCTTGGCCATCTCCAGGAGGTTCTCATGCGGCTTGCCTGTGATGTCCACGGACAGCGCGCCGTTGTAGGTCTTTCCACCGGTGGACCAGCCCGTCGCGGACGCGGCGGAGTCGGTGACGTACTGACGCTTGCCGTCCTCACCGATTGCGAAGGTGGTGTACGCGCCGGACGCGGTGAGCTCGTCGAGGCCCTCGAAGCGACCGTTCGCGCCCTTGAGGTAGTTGCGCGCCGCGGTGATCTCCTGGTGGCCCATGCCGTCGCCCAGGATGAAGATGACGTTGCGGGCCTGGGCGTCGGAGTTGCCCTGGCCGCCCTTGCCAAACTGGGTGCAATCGCCCGGCTGCGGCGCGACGACGTTGCCTTCGGAATCAATGGAGATGCAGGTGTCCTTGCCGTTGAACGCCTGCTCCGCGGACTGAGCGAGAGAAACCGGCAGATTCGCCAGTGCCAGCGCGGAGACGCTGACGACAGCTGCCACTGCCTTGGAGGAGAAACGCATAAGAATTCCTTGAGGTAAGAGGGACGGTTTTTGTAACCACTGCGCAAGCTACTCCCAGATTGCGTACAGGAGGCTACATTCAGGTGAATTTCAGGTTACGTCCGTATCGGCGCAGCTCCTGGGCCCTATATGTGCTGCAGGTAAGTGAAATCGGTGTTCAACTAGCGGCGCTTTATTCGTCACGAGAGGTCTGACCACTCCCCCAGCAACCGGACCTTCAATGCAAAAACGGCCTTCGGATCGCTCCGTAGGCCGTCTTTCTTCGCGCGGGCTAGCGCGAGTTACTTCTCGCCTGTCGGTTTCGCTGCGGTGGTCAGCGCGTTCTTCTTGGAAGAACCAGCCTCACGGGAGGAAGACCCGGCCTTTGCGCCGTCAGTCTTCTCCGACGACGCACCGAAGTCCAGCTTGCGCTCGGTGGATCCGAGCACGGTCATCCCGTTGTCGAAGCCCTCCTCGCTACAAGCCTGCGCGATCAGCGTGCCCGTCAGCGCGACTGCAGCAAGGGCGCCGAGGGCGATACCCACCGGGCGCAGCTGCTCGCCGTAGCCGGCGAAGCGCTGATTGAACTGCTGGTTCAGCGCGTTGGCCTGAGCCTCCGCCTGGCGGACCCACTCCGGCTTCTCAATGCCACGGTGGCCGTGGCCGAAGTCCGGGGTGTTCTCGCGGACGAATGCCTCCCAGCGGGCGTTCAACGCGCCGGATGCCTGGTTGATCTGCGGGCCGTACATCTCGTTGATGCCGTAGCCGATTGCGCCGAGAAGACCGACCGGCAGCAGCCACAGCAGCGGGCTGTTCGCGGCGAACGCGTTGGCGACGCAGCGCTCCGCGGACGAGCCCTTCTCGTCCTCCACCGGAGTATCCGGCTTCGGCTGCTCCGGCTTCGGATCCTCCGGCTTTTCCTCGACCGGTTTGCCGGTGCCCACGCGGATGACCAGGTTGGTCGGCTCGCGCAGCGTCTCGTCGGTCACCGTCGGGTCGCCGAGTTCCTTGCCTTCCTTCATCTCCCAGACCTTGGTGGTGCGCTTGGCACCATTTTCGCCATGGGTGTCCACCTTGACCACACCAGCGGCCAGGGTGTCGTCCTCGATGAAGATGGTCTCGAACGGGATCGGCTCGGTGATGACCTCGCGTTTTTCCTGCACATCCTTCGCGGTGCCGATCTCCAGAAGGTAATCCTGCGGCTCGGTGACAGTGGTGGCGGTGTCGCCCACGTGCTGCACCAGGCCCGGCTTACCTTCCTGGATCACCTTGTGCTCGCCAGCTGGCAGGTTCGGGTTCTCCGTCGCAATCACCTTGAACGGCAGCGGCTCAAGCCAGTTCAGCTGGTCCGGCTGCTTCGCACCAACGCGGACGAGGCGCGGGATGGCGTCCAGGGTGTTTTCCACGGTGGTCTCATCATCGACGGTGGTCACACGGACGGTGCCCGGCGTGCCCTCGCGGACAACAACCTGCTCGCCCGGCTCGAGCGACGGGTCGAAGATCAGCTGCGTGGTCGGCGGAACCTCCAGCTCGGTCACGGACGCGTTCTTCGGCGTCTTCTTGGTGCCGATGCGGACGACGGCGTTCTTCGGCTCGCGGGTCCGCTCGGTGTTCGTGGTCGGTTCGCCAACCAGCTGGCCGTCCTTAAAGTCCTGGGTGGTGGTGACAACTTCTTCACCGACTTCACCCTGCTCGATGCGCTGCGCGCCCTCCGGCAGATCGGGGTCGTAAATCACCTCGGTCTCGAACGGCACCGGACGCGTCACCTTGGTCACGGCGACATCGTCCTTCGGGCCGTATTCGACGATGCGCTCGACCGGTTTCTTCTCCTCGAGCTTGGTCACCTCGCCGGTTGCCGGGTCTGCGGAGTACTTCGTGGAGCCGTTCTCGCCAACCTGCACAACGCGACTCTCGCCGGGTGCGAGCTCGGGGTTGGGCTTAACGGTCGTGTTGAACGGAACCTCGGAGGTCCAGGTGAACGGGTTGGTTTCCGCCTGCTTGGTGCCCACGCGCACAATGCGCTGGACCGGCTTCTGCGTTTCAACCTCTTCGATCGTCCACACCGGCTTGCCGTCGACCATCTCCAGCTTCGGGCGGAGCGTCTTGGAGCCCGGGGTGCCCTCCTGATCGACGACCTCTTCACCCGCAGGCAGGTTCGGGTCGAACTCGTACTTCACCGGGTACGCGACCGGGATGGTGAGGGGCTCAACGCTTGGCGACGGCGCCGGGGCCGGCTCATCCGGATCCACCTGCTTCGTACCGACGCGGATGATGGCCTTCTTCGGAGCCTTGGTCTCCTCGGTGGAGATGGTCGGCTCGCCGGAAGGCTTGCCGTCCTTAATCTCCTGCGTCGAGGTGATCAGCTCTTCGCCCTTTTCGCCCTGCTGGTCGACGACCTGCTCGCCTGCCGGCAGCGTGTCGTCGAAGACGATCTCAGTCTCGAAGGCGACCTCGCGGGTCTTGGTGGAGGTCAGCGTCTGGTCAGCGATGGTCGGGCCGTACTCAATGAGCGCGTCCACCGGATCCTTGGTCTGCTCTTCCTTCGGGGTCACCGTTGCGTCGCTGCCCTTGGAAGAGAAGTCAGCGGTGAACTTCTTCTCACCCAGCACGCCCTCGGTGACAACCTTGACCTCGCCCGGCTTCAGCTCAGGGTTCGGCTTGACCTCGGTGTTGAACGGCACCGGTGCGGTCCACTCGACCTGCTCGGTAGCCTCATCCGGCTTCGTGCCGACAGCGATGATCTGCTCAGTCGGCTCTTCCAGGATCTCCTCGGTGGAGGTCGCCTCGCCCTTCGGCTGGCTGTTCTCAACCGGCTGCGTGACGGTGACCTTCTTCGTGCCCGGCTTGCCTTCCTGGGTGACCTTCTGCTCGCCCGGCGCCAAGGTCGGGTCGTAGACAACGCGGGTCGGGAACGGGATCTCGGCCTCAACAGAGTTCACGGTCTGGCCGGCGGTCTTGGTGCCCACGCGGATGATCTGCTCAGTCGGCTCCTTGGTGCGCTCCGTGGTGACGGTCGGGTCACCGGATGGCTTGCCGTCGACAAGCTTCTGCGTGGAAGTGGAGACCTCATTGCCGAGCTCACCTGGCTGATCGACGACCTGCTCGCCCTCTGCGAGGGTGTCATCGAAGACGACCTTGGTGGTGAACGGAATCGGCTTGTCGGTCTTGGTCACCAGCTCTTGGGCGTCCAGGCGTGGGCCGACCTCGATGATGCGCTCGACCGGGTCCTTGTTGGTCTCTTCCTCAGCAACCTCGGCCTGGTCACCCTTGGCGGTGAACTTGGCGGTGTAAGTCTTCTCGCCGTTTGCACCCTCCTGGACAACCTTGGTCTCACCCGGGGCCAGGTCTGGGTTTTCACGCACCTCGGTCGGGTACGGGATCGGGAACGTCCAGGTCACATCCTTGGAGCTCTCGGCTGGCTTGGTGCCGATGACGACGACCTCGTTGGTCGGGGCTGTGGTCTGCTCCCAGGTGCCGTCCTTGTTCTGCTTCTCCTCGCCCGGCGCGCCCTCGGTCTCAACCTTGTACTCGCCGGCTGGGATGGTGTCGTCGAACTTGTACTCGACGTCGAACGGAAGCTCGCGTGTCGGAACGTCGACGACGTTCACCACAGCCTTGGCGGTGTCCGTAGAGCCGTCTTCGTAGGTCACGGTGACGGGGATCTCGACCTGGCTGCCCGGCTCTGCGTCTGCCGGTGCAGTTGCGGTAATTACGCCGTTGTCGTCGATACTGACGGTCCAACCCTCGGGGAGATCACCCAACTTGTAAGGGTTTTCCTCCGCAACGTTGACGTTGTCCGGCTTCTCCAGAGTCACCGGCAGCGTTGCCGTACCACCCGGGTAAACCGTTTCCTCAGGATAGGTCGGATCGGCTTCCCAATTGTTGGCCAGGTTCACCACGGTGGTCACTGGGACTTTCGGGGAGGAGCCGTCCGGCGTGTCCACGGTGACGTTAATGGTCTTCTTGTCGCCCGGCTTGGAGCCTGCCGGCGGCGTGGAAGAAACGACACCGGTGTCCGGGTCGATCGTGTACTTCCAGCCGTCGTTAGTTTCCATCTCGGTGATCGGCTCGTCGTTCTCATCCTTGCCAAAGGAGTATGTCGAACCCTTCGGCGCGTCCTGGATCTGGTGGTCCACAGGTTTGCTCGGGCCGGTGGACTCAACGGAGTAGGTCGGTGCGATATCGCCCTTGAGCACGACGACGGTGCCCTTGACCTGCTGCGGTTTCTCCTCGCTGTAGTAAGCGAGAACCGGGATGTCCAGGATGTGACCCTCGGGAGCGGTCCTCGGGATCGACGTGGTGATCTCGCCGGTTTCCTCATTTATCTTGACGGTCCACGTCCCGGCCTCGTCCTCGATCGTGAGCTCAGTTTTTTCGTCCTCGAAGGTGTATCGGGTCGGGGCCTCATCGCCCTCGTTACCGCTCAGACCAACATCCGGGACAGTCGGCTTCAAGCTCACGTTGGTGCCCGGCTTGTTGGTCACCGTGTCGTAGTCCGGAACCTTGATGTCAACGATGGCCTGGAACTGAGTCTCGATCTCGTCCGTGGTCTCGTCGGGGTAGGTGGCCTTCACCGTCGGGGTGATGATGGTTCCCGGCGCGACAGTGTCGTCCGCCTTCGCGGTGACCTTACCGGTATCATCGACGGTGACGGTCCAGCCATCGGGGACGGTGGACGGGTCAACCTCGAATTTTGCCGGGTGGACCGGCTTGTGCCCCTTCATGATGGACTTGGTGCCCACCTGGGCGGTGAGGTCGTCGCCAATGGTGCCCTTGGTCAGACTCGGGCGAACAAGGTCGGTGACCTGGGTGTTGTTCGGGTCAACAACCACGAGCAGCTCGAGCTCATCGGTCGAGCCGTTCGAGTACTCGACTGTCACCACAGGGCGCGCAAAGGTGCCCGGCTTCGGTTCCTCCGGGGCGGTGACGGTGACGTTGTAGTCATCGTCCATCTCGACGGTCCAGCCGTCGTAGACGTACTTCTCGTCGAGGTAAACCTTGGCTTCAAAGCCGCCGTCGCCCTTCTTCTTCTCCAGGTCCTTGATCAGGTCTGGGACCTGGTTGAAGGTCACCTTCTGCGGCTCGGTAGCGAGCGGGCCCGTCGCGCTATCGACGCCAGAGATGATCGAAGCATCGGTCTTGTCGTACTGCGGATCGTGGTACTCCGTGTCATCGAGAGAGAACGACGTCGAGTCGATGACATTCGGCGTGCTGTAGCGGTCCAGCGAATTGGAGCTATCGAATGCGACACCAAAATCACTGTTGTTCGCGGCTGCACTCTGGAGCTGCTCGGTGGTACGCGGCTTCGCCAGAACGGAGAAGGTCACGTTCTTGTCTGTCGCCAGGTCGGTCCCCCGGTACTCGGGCCAGGTGAAGTAGATGTCGCCGGTCGCTTCGTCGACGCGCAGGAGCTGCTCACCGCCGGAGGCGTCTGGGTCTGTGGTGCCGATGAACTTACCGTTGCCGTCGTAAGCTTCCACGACCATGCGGGACATCGAGTCGTCCGTACCGTCGCTCTGCACAGCAGGAACGTTGATCGTACCGACCTTGGTTTCCTCACCAGGGACGATCACATGGTTCTCGGATACCTCGGCAGTCTCCCACGACACCGTGATCGGGTTACATTCGATGTTCTCGCTCGGCCACGGGTTCACAGTAGCGCCAAAAAACGCACTGTCCCCCTGGGTGGCATTCGGGCCATAAGGATTGTCCTGCTTGTAGTTGCTTTGCCAGGCGTAACGCACAGGGTCACCGGCAGAGGCCGAAGCGAACTGTTTGACTTTCTCATCGGTCAGCTCTGCGTAGAGATTTAACGTTCGTAGAGCGCGACCACTAGCGCCAATTTCGACAATTTCGTCGGCCTTGTGGGTGACATCTTTATCAATAAAGGTCTGGCCAGCATCCATGGAAGGCACCTGGCCGGCATCCAAAAAGTCCTTAAGGTTCCCCGTATTGGAGAAGTACCAATCCGTAAACGTGCGGTCCTTCGAGTTATCAAAGGAGACGCTCAGACCCCACAGGGTTTTCGAGGTGGTCTCGCCCGCATCCGGCTCCCGGGTGCTCCAGCTGAAACCTGCCTGGTTTCCGCTCGGCTTACCGCTGTTAACAACACACGAACCGGCCGGCAGGTCGGACGCCTGCTGGACGTCCTGTTCGACCGCGCCGGACTTGTCGCGGATGCCACCGCTCAGGGTGTCGGCCGCGGCAGACGGCGCCAACGGCCCCGGCCCCACGACGCTGATACCGCCAAGTGCGAGCGCAATCGCGGACGACGCCGCAATGCTGCGCGAGGTTGATTTACGGAAACGACGAGATGATTCAGCCATTTTTGCTCCTCTTTGAAGTGAAGTGTCACCACGTCCCAACGGAGAGGTGGCAGATAACATCACATTTTAGGGATTGGGAAGACAGCTGTCTACCTAAGCGTTTGCTTAACGACGCCCCCGTGCCCCAACCAGGCCCGCCACCGCAAGCAGAGCGGACAGCAGCACCGCCGAGACGATACCGCGGTAGTCGCCACCGTTGCCGCCCGCCGAGACAGCGGTGGACACCCAGTGCATCGGCGCTGCCTGGGACAACGAAACCCACGCAGAGTCGACCTGCGCGGTGGTCGCGGTGCGCCACACCCAGCCGACGAGTCCGGCCTGCACCAGCGCAAGCACGCCGGCTAAACCAAGACCAACCCCAGCGCCGAATGCTCGACTTAACACGGAAGCCAGCCCCGCGCTAGCGAGCGTGCCCAGCAGCAGACCCGCAAACGCCACCCCGTATTCCTGCACACTGAACCCAGATCCGATCACCCCGGCCAAGATGGTGCCCGCGGCGGCAAAAACCACGGAACCGACGCCCAGGATCCACCAGCGCCCGCGGGACGCGAACCACGCAGCCGCCGCCAGCGCGGTGCCGCCGAGCACGGCCATCGCCGCAAGCAACATCGCGGCCACCGGGGCGAGGGTTGAGCCGGCCGGCGCGTTCTCTGCGGCACCCGACGCGGCCGCCGGCACTGGCAGGGCCGCGCGCACCGCGCCAACCTTGTCGGCGTTCATGCCCGCCATCTGATTGATCTTTTCCACGCCGGTGACCAGCTCGTCGATGCCGCCGGTGGCCTGCCCAGTCTGCGCCTGCAGCTCACGCAGCCCCGCGGCCAGCTCAGCGGAGCCGTTGGTGGCTGTATATATACCGTCGTGGTAGCCGTAGCCCGGTACGGCAAGTTGGTTGGCCAGGTCGCGGGAGCCGTCGCGCAGCTGGTTCATCTTCGCCACCACGTCCGGCGGCAGCTGGGCTGTCTCCGCCTGGGCCCGCAGGTCCTTCAGCGACTCGCGGGCCTTGACCGCCTCCGGGTCTTTCGCGCCCTTGAGCTCCTCCAGGGAACGGTCGATCGCGCCGACCACCTGGCCGCGCACCGCCTCAAACCCGGACACCTGGCCGACCACCTCGCCGATGGAATCCGCCAGCTGCGTCGCGCCCGCGCCCAGCTGGCCAGTGCCGGCCTGGAGCTCAACCATGCCGTCGGCGAGTTGCTGGGAGCCGGACTGGGCGGCGGCGAGGGCGTCGATAAGCTGCTGAGTTTGCCCCTGCGCCTCGCCAATGCCCGCGGAGAGCTGGCCGGCGCCCTCCTTGAGCACCTTCGCCTGCTGCCCGGCCTCACCGGCGGCGCGGCGCGCATCCCCCAAGTTGTCGGGGCCGACCTGCGGGGCGCCCGAAACCTCAGCATCGCGCCCCGCATTCGCCCATGTGTCGGCCGGATTCATGGGCAAAAACACCCCGACAACCAGCGCCAGAAGCGCACACACCAACCGCCACGCGTTGCCCGATTTCATGGCATTGTTCTTAGCACTCGCGCCCGACTTGCTGCGGGAGGCGCACCGCCAGCACATCGTCGGGAATGCGCACCGTTAGAACCGTGTCGGCGGCCTTGATACTGTCGTAAGGGTTCTTGCCAAAACCATGGAATGAAATGGGTTCACCATGACACTTCCCCTTGTCATCGGGCTCGTCGCAGCGACGGTGGTGCTCTCACCGATCCTCGTGCGAGTCATGGACAAGAAGGCCGGGTACCCGCTCGCGGCGATACTCTTCGCCGCCGCGGCCGTGCTGGGCTCCAAGTTCACAGAAGTCTCCCGCGGCACGGACCTCGAATGGTCCAAGGAGTGGGCGCGCGACGTGATGGGCACGGGCACCTCCGTGGACTTTGCACTGCGCGCGGACGGGCTGGGCATCTTCTTCGCGCTTTTGGCGCTGGTCATCGGCGGCGTGGTCTTTTTGTACTCCGCCGCGTACCTGCCCGAGCGCGACGGCAACACCAGCTTCTACACCATCATGACGGCGTTTACCCTGTCGGTGCTACTGCTGGTGCTTGCGGACGATGCCGTGCTGCTGTTCATCGCCTGGGAGCTCGTCTCCATCGCGTCGTTCCTGCTCATCGCGCGCTCCGGCTCCTCCGGCGAGGCCGGGTCCTACCGCACCCTGATCCTCACCTTCTTCGGCGGCCTGACGCTGCTGGCCGGCCTGGCTGTGGCCTCCGCGCAGACCGGCACGACGCGCCTGCAGGACATCCTCGCCGCCGATATCTGGGGCGACAACCGCGTCACCGTCGTAGTCGCGCTGCTCATCGCGTTCTCCGCGTTCACCAAGGCCGCGCAGTTCCCCTTCCACTTCTGGCTGCCCGAGGCCATGGCCGCCGCCACCCCGGTCTCCGCGTTCCTGCACGCCGCGGCCGTGGTCAAGGCCGGCATCTACCTGCTGGTGCGCTTTTCCACCATCTTCTCGGACGTCGCCGCGTGGAACTACCTGCTGGTCACCGCAGGCCTGTTCACCGCACTGATGTCCGCGCTGTTCGCCATCACCAAGACGGACCTGAAACACCTCACGGCGTACTCCACCGTGTCCCACCTGGGTTGGATCGTCGCCGCGATCGGCATCGGCACCCCGGTCGCCCTGGCCGCGGCGCTGACCCACACGCTCGCGCACGCGCTGTTTAAATCCTCGCTGTTTATGCTCATCGGCGTGGTGGACCACGAGGCCGGCTCGCGCGACATGCGCCGCCTAGGCCCGATCTACAACAAGATGCCGTTCACGTTCGCCTCCACCGTTATCGCCGCCGCATCCATGGCCGCGGTACCGCCGCTGTTCGGCTTCGTGTCCAAGGAATCCATCCTGGACGCCTTCCACGAGTCCTCCTACGGGGCACTTCTGCTCACGGTGGCCGGCATCGCCGCGTTCCTCACCTTCGTGTACTCGGCGAAGATCGTCTTCGGCGCATTTATCGACGGATCAAAGGACCTCCCCGACGTCCACGAAGCCCCCACCGCCCTCTGGCTTCCCGCCGCGCTGCCGGGCCTTTCGTCCGCAGTGCTGCCTTTCCTGCTGTTCTGGGTGGACAACCCCGTCTCCGCAGGCGTGCGGGCTGTGACGGGCGACGACAGCTTCGCCACCCACCTCGCACTCTGGCACGGCGTGACCCCGCCATTCCTGGTGTCGGTGGCAGTTTTGGTCGCCGGCGTGGTGTTCGTGGTGTTCCTCCGCAAGCGCGTCTTCGCAGCACTGGGCAACAAGGACCTTCTGCCCGCAGACGGCACCGAGGTCCTGGCCTGGCTCACCCGCAGCCTGTCCGACCTGGGCAAACAGCTCGGCTCGCTGGCCGACGGCTTCAACCCGTCGCGCCACCTCTTCCCGCTGCTGGCGTCCGTCACCGCGATGGGCCTGTGCGTGATCGCGCTCACCGACGGCATCGACGGCGTCACCCCGGCCCCGCGCGCCGAGGGCCTGGACGTGTGGTGGGACCTCATCCCGTTCGCGATCATCGCGATGTCCGTGCTGGGCATGGTCTTCACCCGCTCCCGTCTCGCCTCCGCCGTGCTGCTCGGCACCGTCGGCGTGGGCATGACCCTGCAGATGTTCCTGCTGGGCGCCCCGGACGTGGCCATGACGCAGTTCCTGGTCGAGTCGCTGACCGTGGTGGTCATCCTGGTGGTGCTTCGCTACCAGCCGCGGATGTTCCCGGAAACGAAGGCTCGTCGCAAAGCTCTTGCCTCCATCTTCGCCCTGATCGCGGGCGTGGTCACCTTCTTCGGCGTCTACGGCCTGACCGGCCGCCGCGGCCGCTCCGAACTGGCCGAGTGGTACCTCACCGAAGGCGGAGATGTCACCGGCGCCGACAACATCGTCGCCGTGATCATCGTGGAGTTCCGTGGCGTCGATACCTTGGGCGAGCTGTCCGTGCTCGGCATGGCCGCCGTGGTCATCGCCGCGGTGGTCAGCTCCATGCCGCGCCACCTGTTCGAGGCCGGCACCCGCCCGCGCCCGTTCGGCCAGTCCCAGCTCAACTCCATCCCGCTGCGCAAGGCCTCAGCCCTGGTCGCACCGGTGCTTGTGGTGCTGTCCGTGCTGATCTTCTTCCGCGGCCACACCGACCCCGGCGGCGGCTTCGTCGCAGCGCTTGTGATGGCCACGGCGTTCGCCATCAACTACCTGTCGCGTGGCTCGGACGCGGACGTGGTGAAGAACTTCACGCCGATCCGCCTGACCGGCTGGGGCATCATCATCGCTATTTCCTCCGGCTTCCTCGGCTTCATCGAGGGCGGGTTCATGTACGCCATCCACGGCGAAATCGCCGGCGAGCACATGACCACCTCGCTGATCTTCGACTTCGGCATCTACCTCGCCGTGCTCGGCATGGTCACCGCCGCGATCAACGCGCTCGGCGGCTACCTGCGCCCCGGTATGGACCTGTCGGACCTGGACTACTCGCGCGACGAGGCGGACAACCCGCTGCCGAGCATCCCCGAGCCCATGCACCCCGAAAACCCCGTGGACGCGCACCCGGAGCCGATCAACCCGGCGCACGACCCGCGACCGGTTATCACGAAGGAGCACTAACCCATGGTCATGGCACTTACCATCGCAGTCCTGGTCGCAGGATCCGTGTACCTGGTTCTGCAGCGCGGCCTCGTGCGGGTGATCTTCGGCATGTCCCTGTTCGGCCACGCCACCAACCTCACCCTGCTCGCAGCAGGCGTCGGCGCGTGGCGCGGGGAAGCCTTCCCGTCACGCGTGCCCTTCGAAGACATGGGCGATCCCCTGCCCCAGGCGTTCGTGCTCACCGCCATCGTCATCGCGATGGCCACCACCACGATCCTGCTCATGCTCTCCGCGCTGGGGCGTAACGACGACACCGCGGAGCTGCCCACCGGCACCGACGCCGGCTACTCCAAGATGCGGCTGAGCCCGTCGGCCCTGTCCACCGCCGGCCGCAACGCGCGCCTGAACCAGAAGAAGCTGGAAGAGATCCGCGCACGCGAGATCAGCCACGTTGACAACGAAAGCCTGAGGGTGACCGACTAATGGCCGTAGACGCAATCCTGCCCGTATTTGTGGCGCTGCCGCTGATCGTCTCCGCGGTCACGGCGCTGAGCCCCTGGAAGTGGCTCAACGACGCCCTGGCGATCCTCATCCCCGCCATCAACTTGGCCCTCGGCGTGTGGCTCTACGGCCACACCCGCGACCACGGCACCGTTGGCCACGTCATCGGCCTGTACCAGGGCGGCGTGGGCATCTCCTTCGCCGCCGACACGTTCTCCGCAGTGATGATCGTGACCACCATGATCGTGGCGCTGATGTCCAACTGGTTCGCCATCGTCGTCGGCGAAACCCAGTCCCGGTTCTACGTGCCGCTGTCACTCGTGCTCATCACCGGTGTTTCCGGCGCGTTGCTCACCGCCGACCTGTTCAACTTCTTCGTCATGATCGAGGTGTGCCTGCTGCCGTCCTACGGTCTGATCGCCATGACGGGCACCCGCCACCGCCTGTTGTCCGCGCGCATGTTCGTGCTGGTGAACCTGGCGGCGTCGACAATGCTGGTGCTCGGCGTGGGCTACCTCTACGCCGTCACCGGCGCCGTGAACCTGGCGTCGCTGCAGGGCGTGGCCGCGGGCGGCGGCCCGGCGACGGTGGCCGCCGGCATCGTCGTCATCGCCATCGCCGCAAAGGCCGGCGTGTTCCCCGTCTACACCTGGCTGCCGCGCACCTACCCATCCACCTCCGCGGCCGTGATGGGCCTGTTCTCCGGCCTGCACACCAAAGTGGCCGTGTACATGCTGTTCCGCATCTGGGTGATCATGTTCGACATGGACCCGCGCTGGAACACGCTGCTCATCGTGGTCATGGTCATCTCCATGGTCATCGGAGGCTTCGCCGGCCTGGCCGAGGCCACCATGCGCCGCGTGCTGGCCTACCAGATGGTCAACGGCATGCCGTTCATCCTGATCATGCTGGCCTTTACTAACGACGACGCACGCTACGCCCTCGCCGCCGGCCTGCTCTACACCCTGCACCACATGATCACCATCGCCGCACTCGTGCTGAACTCCGGCGCGATCGAGGAAACCTACGGCACCGGCACCATGGCGAAACTCTCCGGCATCGCCCGGCGCGACCCGTGGACGTCCGCCGTGTTCGTCGCCGGCGCGTTTTCCATCGTGGGCTTCCCGCCGTTTTCCGGCATCTTCGGCAAGGTCACCGTCGTGCTGGCAGCCGCCTCCGCCGGGGACTGGCGCTCCTGGGTGGCCATCACCGCCATCATCATCGCGTCCTTCGGCGCGCTGCTGTCCATGATGCGCATGTGGCAGCGCGTGTTCTGGGGCCGGCCGATGCAGAACTACCCCGAGGCGCTCAACGTCCGCGTGAGCTTCATGCTGCCGTCCGCAGTACTGATGGTCATGTCGCTGTGCATGTTCATCTTCGCCGGCCACATGTGGGACATCACCACCAACGCCGTCGACGACCTGCTCGACGTTGACGCCTACACCACCGCCGTACTCGGCGACGACCCCATCGGCGTCCCCGCACCCGGCGACACCTTCGGCGCCCAAACCAATGGAGGCGAGAACTAATGCGAGGCTTCTTCCACGGCGTGGGATACGCCATCTGGATTGCTAAAGAGATCTTCGTGGCCGGCTTCGACGCCGTTGCCAAAGCGTTCAACCCGGCCACGAAATTCGACCCCATCGTCATCTACTACCCACTGCGCATAAACACCGACTGGGACGTGTTCTGGTTTTCCACCTCCATCACCGCAACCCCGGGCACCTTATCCATGGGGCTGCGCCACCCCGTCACCGACAACGGTCCGCTCACCCTGCTGGTGCAGGCCGCGTTCGGTTCAGACCCGGAAGAGGTCATCGCGGGGTTGGTGGATATGGAGGAGCACCTTCGGCCGTCGCTAAGCAAAAGCCCCATCGACCCGAAAACCGTGGCCTGGGAACCCTACGTCGACCACGGCCCAGACCACCACGGCGACCACGTGCCGCCGGCCGAAAGGATGGTGTAGCCCATGTTCACCACAATCATGCAGATCTGCCTGATCATCATGGCGGTCAGCCTGCTGATCTCCCTGGCCGGGGTCATCCTGACCAAAGATGAGCCCTCCCGCGCCGTGATGGCCGACATGATCTTCTACGCCATGATCGCCATCTTCCTCGTGTGGACGCTGTTCAACTCGTCCGCCATCGCCTACGAAATCCCGCTGCTCGCCGGCCTGGTGTGCGGCGTGATCCCGACGATCTCCATGGCCCGAATCATTTCGAGAGGACGCCGCTAAACATGACCATCGCCGAAATCATCGTCGCCGTGCTGGTTGTCGTGGCCACCATCTGCGTGGTCGCCACCACCATCCTGCAGCTGCGCGCCCCCGACGCCCTGACCCGCGTGAACCTGCTCGGCCCGCTGGTGGTCGTGGCCTTTCCCATCCTCATCGTGGCCAAACTCATCCACTCCTGGACCACCACCGGCTTCGACCTCAACGACTTCATCCGCGCCGTGCTAGCCATCTTCGCGGTGTGGATCGTCGGCTCCGTGGCATCCTTCATCATGGGCCGCTCCCTGTACGGCGTGACCGTCTCCGACAAAACCACCTTCGCCGAACCTCGCAACCGCTAACGTAATGAGCTTGTGAGCACTAGCGACGACGCGTACGTCACGGACCTGGCACTGCGCGCCGGCCGTGGCGACAAACACGCGCTCACCGAATTCATCCGGCTCACCCAAAACGACGTGTGGCGCCTCCTTGCCCACCTCGCCGGACCCCAACACGCCGACGACTTAACCCAAGAGACCTACCTGCGCGTGCTCGGGTCCCTGCCGCGCTTCCAAGCCCGCTCCACCGCCCGCACCTGGATCCTGTCGCTGGCGCGCCGCGCCTGGGTGGACTCCGTGCGCCACGACATGGCCCGGCCCCGCAAATCCGCGACCGAGTACGAAGATGTCGCCGCCGCCAACCCCAGCCCCGACAACCCCAACACCTGGGGCGACGTCATCGACGCACGCTCGCTTCTCGACGAGCTGCCGCCCGAACGCCGCGAAGCCCTAGTCCTGACGCAGGTGATGGGCTACACCTACGAAGAAGCAGCCCGCATCGCAGGCGTGCGCGTCGGCACCATCCGCTCCCGGGTGGCCCGCGCCCGACGGGATCTGGTTGCCGGGAGTAACTAGGCCGGTAGAGCTAGGGTTGAAGGCATGCGTATCTTTCGACCAATTGCACTGACCACCCTTGCGGCGGTGACGGCTCTGTCGGTGGCTGGGTGTGCGTCGGAAAGCGACGACGCCCCCGCAGAGCACGCTGACCACGGTGGGCACGGTGGGCACGACCACCCGGCGGACGGCGGGCCTGCCCCGACCGGCATCGCCGAGGCGGCCGACCCGACCTACCCCGTGGGCACCGAAGTCACGCTCACCGCCGACCACATGCCCGGCATGGACGGCGCCACCGCAACCATCTCCGGCGCCTTCGACACCACCGCCTACGCCGTGTCCTACACCCCCACGGACGGCGGCGACCCGGTGACCAACCACAAGTGGGTCGTGCAGGAAGAGCTCGACGGTGTTGGCAGCGAGAAGCTTGGCGCGGGCGACACGGCCACGATCACCGCCGAGCACATGTCCGGCATGCAGGGCGCGGAGGCGACCATCGACTCCGCTACCGACGAGACGGTCTACATGGTGGACATCGATTCGCCGGAAATGACCATGAAGCGGCACAAGTGGGTCGTCGAAAGCGAAATCCAGCCCAAGTAGAACCTTTGAATAGACTGATCACACTATGTTGAAGAACGCACTCTTAATTTCATTCGCCTTCATCGGCACCGTCGTCGGCGCCGGCTTCGCCTCCGGCCAGGAAGCGATGCTGTACTTCTCCGCCTTCGGCACCCAAGGCCTCTGGGGCGCAGTCCTGGGCTCCGCGCTCATGCTCATCGCCGGTGTGACCATTCTCCAGCTCGGCTCGTTCTTCCAAGCCAAAGAGCACATGGAAGTCCTCGGCTCAATCTCCTCGAAGGTGATGGGTTGGATCCTGGACATCGCCACCATCGTCACCCTGTTCTCCATCGGGTTTGTCATGTTCGCCGGCGCCGGCGCCAACCTGAACCAGCAGTTCGGCATCCCCGTGTGGATCGGCGCGGTGCTCATGCTCGCCGCCACCATCGGCTTCGGCATGCTCGACGTGGACAAAGTCACCGGCGCCATCGGCGCACTCACCCCGTTTTTGCTGGTCTTTGTCATCTTCGGCTGCGGCTGGACGCTGATCAACTCCCACCCGGACTGGAGCGCCCTCAACGCCGCGGCGGCGCAGGTGGATACCTCCCTGCCCAACTGGTGGATCGCAGCGCTGAACTACACTGGCCTGAACGTCATGTGCGTCGTGTCCATGGCGCTGGTCATCGGCGGCAACCACCTGGACACCCGCGCAGCCGGCCTCGGCGGCCTGTTCGGCGGCATCGGCTACCTGGTCATGCTCATGCTTTTGGCGCTGGCGCTGCTGGTCAAGATCGAGACCGTCGAAGGCCAGGACATGCCGCTGCTGACCCTGATCACCGACATCAACCCGACCATGGGCCTGATCATGTCCCTGGTCATCTTCGGCATGATCTTCGCCACCTGCCTGGGCATGTTCTTCGCCCTGGGCAAGCGCCTCGCCCGCGGCCGCGAAGACAAGTTCCGCATCATCTTCATCTCCGCCTGCCTGATCGGCTTCGTGCTGTCGTTCGTGGGCTTCCAGCAGCTTGTCTCCACCGTGTACCCGATCCTGGGCTACCTGGGCCTGCTGCTCATCGTCGTGATGACCATCGCGTGGGTCCGCGGCATCCCCAAGCTGCGCAAGGAAGGCGACCGCCGCCGCCGCGCCCTTGAGCTGACCCGCAAGAAGATGGACCCGGCCGAGCGCTTCACCAAAAACGACGAGCGCGAACTCGAGTACATCACTGCCAAGTCCAACGTGGACTCCGAGGAGCTGTCCGAGGCCCTCGAGGAAGAGGTCGCCCAGGAGCTGCTCGACGACGATGAGAGCGAGTTCGAGGAAGAAGACCGCGAGAACCCCTCCGACGTGGTCTACGTCTCCTACACCGACCCCGTCTCCGCCGACGAGTACCGCCGCAACCCCGACGAGCCGTGGAACGACCACACCGTCGACGACATGATCGCCGCCGAAGAGGCCGAGGAGGCCGCAGCCGGGCCGGACAACAGCCTGGGCGGCGACAACAACGACGAGGACGAGAACTCGGACGAGGACGCCGCGGAGGAAACCGGCGGCTCGACCGCAGTCAGCGCGAAGGACAACGGATCCACCAAGCTGTAGCGCGCGCCAACGCCACAGCAAAAAACAACCCCCGTGCGGGAAAGTTCACGAGATAGTGAACGATCTTGCACGGGGGTTTTCGCGACCTGCGCGGAGTGAATTATTCGGCGCGCGGCTGCGGGGTAATTCAGCGACCGAGGCGCCGCGAGTGAACTATTCCGCACCCGCCGCCTGGCGCTAGACCAGCAGCTCGGCGATCTGGATGGTGTTCAGCGCCGCGCCCTTGCGCAGGTTGTCGCCGGCGACGACGAGCACGAGCCCGCGGCCGCCGTCGACGCTCTGGTCCTGGCGGATTCGGCCCACCAGGGACTCGTCGATGCCGGTGGCTGCGCGAGGCGTCGGCACGTCCACCACTTTCACGCCCGGCGCGCCCGCCAGGACCTCCTCCGCCTGCTGTGGTGTCACCGCCTCGGAGAACTCGGCGTGCACGACCATCGTGTGGCCGGTAAACACCGGCACGCGCACGCAGGTGCCCGCCACCTTCAGCTCCGGGAGCCCTAAGATCTTGCGCGACTCGTTGCGCAGTTTCTGCTCTTCGTCGGTTTCGGCGGAGCCATCGTCGACAAGCGAGCCCGCAAGTGGCAAGGCGTTGAATGCGATGGGCTCGACGTAGGGCCCGAGGTCGCTTGGCTTTTCGACGTCCTCCCGGACCAGCCCGCGCGGATCCCCCAGCGCCTCGACCTGGGTGGCCAACGCCTCGACACCAGCCAGCCCCGAGCCGGAGACAGCCTGGTAGGACGCGACGCGGAGGGTGGTCAGACCGAAGGCGTCGTGAAGCGGCTTGAGCACCGGCATCGCCGCCATGGTGGTGCAGTTCGGGTTGGCGATGATGCCCTTGGGCAGCTCGCGCGCGGCCTCCGGGTTGACCTCGGAGACGATGAGCGGGACCTCGTCGTCCTTGCGCCACGCCGAGGAGTTGTCCACGACTGTCGCGCCCGCGGCGGCGAACACCGGCGCCCACTCGCGCGAGGTGGACCCGCCGGCGGAAAACAGGGCGATGTCCACGTCCGCGACGGATTCCTCGGTGACCTGGGTGAGGTCCTCGACGGTGATGTCCTCGCCGCGGAACTCGAGCTGCTTGCCCGCGGAGCGCGGGGAGGCGAAGAAACGGACCTTGTCGGCGGGGAAGTTGCGCTCGGTGAGGATGTCGCGCATCACGCGGCCGACCTGGCCGGTGGCGCCGACGACTGCGAGGGTGGTCATTGAAAACTCCTTCTAACGTCCGGTGCCTGCGTAGACCACGGCCGGCTCGTCGCCGCCGAGGTCGAACTTGGTGTGGATCGCGCGCGCGGCCTCGGCCACGTCCGCCTGGCGCACCACGGCGGTGATGCGGATCTCGGAGGTGGTGATCATCTCGATGTTGATGCCGGCGTCGCGCAGCGCGTCGCAGAAGTCGGCGGTGACACCCGGGTGGGACTTCATGCCGGCTCCGACGAGGGAGACTTTGCCGATCTGGTCGTCGTAGCTCAGGTCGTCCCAGCCCTCGGCAGCCTGCAGGACGCGCAGCTTCTCCATGGTGCGCGCGCCGTCGGCCTTGGGCAGGGTGAAGGTGATGTCGGTCTTGTTGTCTTCGACGTTGGAGATGTTCTGGATCACCATGTCGATGTTGACTTCGCCGTCGGCGAGCTCGCGGAAAACCTTGGCGGCTTCGCCGACCTCGTCCTTGATGCCCAGGATGGTGATCTTGGCCTCCGAGTCGTCGGTGGCTACGCCGGAAAGTACTGCTTCTTCCATGGGGATATCCTCCAATGCTCCGGCGACCAGGGTGCCGGTATCTGTGCTGTAAGACGAGCGCACCCGCATGGGCACGTTGAACGCGCGGGCGTACTCCACGCTGCGCAACACCAGGATCTTGGACCCGGACGCGGCAAGCTCGAGCATTTCCTCGAAGCAGAGGGTGTCCAGCTTGCGCGCGTCCGGCACGATGCGCGGGTCGGCGGTGTAGACGCCGTCGACGTCGGAGTAGATCTCGCATTCGTCGGCGTTCATCGCGGCCGCCAACGCCACGGCGGTGGTGTCGGAGCCGCCGCGGCCGAGGGTGGTCACGTCCTTGGTTTCGCGGTTCACACCCTGGAAGCCGGCGACGATGGCGATCTTGCCTTCGTCCACCGCCTCCTGCACGCGCCCCGGGGTGACTTCCAGGATGCGGGCGTTGCCGTGGCGTTCGGTGGTGATCACGCCGGCCTGGGAGCCGGTGAAGGACTGCACCTTCTCCCCCAGCGCGTGCACCGCCATGGCCACCAACGAGTTGGAGATGCGCTCGCCGGCGGTGAGCAGCATGTCCATCTCGCGCGCGGGCGGGGTGGGGTTGACTTCGGCGGCGAGGTCGAGCAGTTCGTCGGTGGTGTCGCCCATGGCGGAGCAGACCACCACGACGTCGTTGCCGGCGCGGCGCGTGTCCACGATCCGCTGGGCCACGGCCTTGATCCGCTCCGCGCTTTCCAGGGAGGAGCCCCCGTATTTCTGAACGATCAGTGCCATTCGTACCTCCGCGGATCTGGGTGCATTCCAGCGTTCAAGAATAGCGTCCCAAAACTGCCGATTCAGCCACCCGCGTTAATATCATTCACCGTGCACAACAATTTTCTCGCCGTCGCGTTCGCGCTGATCTCGGCCGCGACCATGGCGGCGGGGACCGTGTGGCGCCACCGCATCATGCGCGCGGGCGCCCCCGAGGGGGAGAACAACGACTCGCCGTTACGGTCCCTGAAGCGGCCGGCGTGGTGGGCGTCGATGGGCATCGCATTTTTGGCGTACGGCTTCCAGGCCGCGGCGCTCGCGTTCGGGTCCCTGCTGGTGGTGCAACCGATCCTGGCGCTGTCGCTGATGCTCACGCTGCTGTTTTCGGCGTGGGCGGACAAGCGCCACATGCACACCGCGGAGGCGTTTTGGGCGGTGCTGCTCACCGCTTCCGTGGGCGGGGTGGTCGTGCTCGGCCGCCCGCTGCCCGGCGAGCGCGACCCGGCCGCCTGGGAGTGGGGTGTCGTTGTGGGCACCGCGGTGGCCATCATTGCGGCCTCGTACGCCATTGCTTCTCGACGTCCCCCCGCCGGCAAAGCCCTCATCTTCGGCTCCGCCTGCGGCGCCATGTACGGCTACCAGGCCGTGTTTTCCAAAGTGGCGGTCGACGGCTTCGTCGACGGCGGCGTGCCCGGCCTGCTTGCCACGTGGCAGCTGTGGGCCATGCTGCTGGCGGCCACGGCCGGCACGGTCGTGCAGCAGTACGCGTTCGCCGCGGGCAACCTGGCCACGTCGCTGCCGGCGTCGAAGATCATCGAGCCGCTCGTCGCGTTTTCTCTGGGCCTGTTTTTGCTCGGCGAATCCTTCCGCGTTGATTCGGCTGCCGGGTGGGCGGCCGTTGGGACGTCGATAGGCGTAATGCTCGTCTCCGCCGCGATGCTCACGCGGGTGAGCATCCGGTGACTTTTGTCATCTCCGATTGGTGACAATCGCCTCTACCAGCCACAACACAATCCCGGCAGTGTTGGAGGCATGGAAAACGCAATTGAGATTCACCGGCTGAAGCGCCGCTACGGCGACTTCACCGCAGTCGACGAGATCAGCCTCACCGTCGCCCCCGGCGAGGTCTACGGCCTGCTCGGCACCAACGGCGCCGGCAAAACCTCCACCCTCGAAGTGATGGAGGGGCTGGCGCGCCCCAGCGGCGGTGAGGTGCGCGTGCTCGGCCACGACCCCGCCGCCGACCGCGCGCAGGTGCGCCCGCACACCGGCATCATGCTGCAACACGGCGGGCTACCCCAGGCGCTCACCGTCGCCGAGACGATGGCCATGTGGGCCGGTACTTGCAGCGCACCACTGCCTATCGACGACGTGCTGCGCCGCGTCCAGCTCGACTACCGGCGCGACGTGAAAGTGGGTTCCTTGTCCGGCGGCGAACAACGGCGCCTCGACCTCGCGTGCGCCCTGGTGGGCAACCCCAGCCTGCTGTTTCTGGACGAGCCGACCACCGGCCTGGACCCCGAATCCCGCCGCCGCGTGTGGGAGTTGCTTCGCGAGCTCAACTCCGCCGGGGTGACCATGGTGCTGACCACCCACTACCTCGAGGAAGCCGAGTACCTGTGCGACCGCATCGCCATCATGCACTGCGGCCGCATCGACATCGAAGGCACGCCCGCGCAGCTGGCGGACACCGTGCCGTCCGAGATCTCCTTCCGGCTCGACCAGGACCTCCCGGCGCTGCCCGAGCTGCCGGGCACCGCGACCCACCGCGACGGCGCGCTGGTGACCGTCACGACCTCGCACCTGCAGCGCGACACGCTGGCGGTGCTGCGCTGGGCCGACGAGCACGCAGTCTCGTTGCGCGACTTCGCCGCCCGGCCCGCGAGCCTGGAGCAGGTGTTCCAGCGCATCGCAGACGGCGACCCAGGAAACGACACCCGAAAGGACACCGCAGCATGACTTCCACGACACTGACCCCCACCACCCCGAACGCCAAGGGCTCGCCGCTGCGCAGGCTGCGCGCCCTCGGCAAGGCGGAGTGGCTCCAATTCACCCGCAACCGCCTGCTGGTGGCCATGGCGCTGCTGTTTCCGGTCGTGCTGCCCGTGTTTGCGTGGGTGGCCGGCGACCAGGCGGAGGCCTCCACCGCCATGGCCTCCGAGATGTTCGTCCTGTTCGCGCTCGGCTTCGGCGTGTTCTACCCGGCGCTGTCCATGGCGGTGACCCGGCGCGACGAGGGCGTGCTGAAGCGCCTGCGCACCGGCGAAGCGCGCGACTGGGAGGTGCTCAGTTCGATTCTGTTGCCGCTCGCGGTGGCGATGCTGCTGCTCACCGTGGCGCTTGTGGTGGGGTTATCCGCCGCCTCGGGGCTGTGGCCCGTCAACGCTTTGCTCATGGCCGCTGCGGTGGTGCTGGGCATCGCCGTCTCCCACGGCCTGGCGCTTCTCACCAGCTCGTTCACACCGAACGCGGAAAACGCCCAGATCACGTCCATGCCGGTGCTGTTGCTGTTGATCTTCTCCCAGACGGGGCTGCGCGAGGTGGTTCCGGAGGGCGTCGCCAAGCTTCTGAACCTGAATCCTTTCGCCCTGGCCGTCGACCTGTTCAACGAGGGCTGGCTCGGCGACGGCACCTCCGGCGACACCTGGTCGGCACTTTTGACCTTGGGCGCGTGGGCCGTGGCGCTTGTGTGGGGCGGCTACCAGTACATGCGCTGGGAAACCCACCGCTAAGCTCGATCCCACCATGCACCAGCACGACAGCATTCCCTGGCGGGATTTGGATTACGCCACCAAGTTCCTGGTGGTCAACAGGTGGTCGCTGATCATCTTTCCGTGGCTGGCGTCGGTGGTGTTCATCTCCATCGTCTTGGACCGCACGCCCACCCAGGACGCCGCGCTGTGGGTGGGCGTCGCGGTCGCGGTTGTGTCCTGCGCGGCCGGTTCGCTGGCGCTGCACACCAACGCCAGCCTGCGCATGCGCCCGCACCCCCGCGGGCAGTTTTGGCTGCATTGGGGCCTTACCGGGCACCTGGCGACCCTCGCTGTATGCGCGCTTCTGGCACTGTTCGGGCCGGCGTCCTGGGAGGCAACTGTATTCGCTGCCGCGGGCCCCGTATTTTTCACCACGCTGCTGGCCTACCTCCCCTTCGTCCCGCACGGGGCGGCGGCGACCGTGCTGCTGATTGCCGCCTCCGCCAGCATCGCCGGCACCCTCGCCCTGTACGGAGCGCTGTTCGCGCTGGTCACGCCGTTAACCAAGTGGCTTTCCCACGCGATGATTGAAACGGAGCGGACGCGCCGGCTGGAGTCGCAGCTTTCCGCCACCCAGGAGCGTCTCCGCCTGTCGCAGGACCTGCACGACACCATGGGCCAGCACCTGGCGGCCATGACAATCAAGACGCAGCTCGCCCAAGCGCTCGCGGAGCGCGGGGACCCCCGGCTACCCGCGGAGCTCGCCGAGCTGCACCAGCTGACCCAAACCGCGGCCGCGGACATGCGGCACGTGGTCCACCGCTACCGCACCCCCGACCTCGCCGCCGAACTCACCGGCGCGAAGCACGTGCTTTCCGACGCCGGCGCCCACGTCACCGTCACCGGCACCGCAGCCGACGTGCCCGACGCGCTGCAGGAAACCGCCGCGTGGTTCATCCGCGAGGCGGCGACGAACATCCTGCGCCACTCCCAGGCAACCAAGGTCGACATCGCCATCACGCCGCGCGCGATCACGGTGAAAAACAACCACCCCGAGCCTTCCGCGCGCCCCGGCACCGGGCTGGAGGGCCTGCGCCGCCGCGCCGCCGAGCACGGCGCGCGCCTACAGTCGGAGCACACCCCGGCATGGTTCACGGTCGCACTGGAGGTAGGCGCATGATTACGGTCGCTTTGCTTGACGACGAAACCCTGGTCGCCAACTCCCTCGCCACCCTCATCAGCCTCGAAGAGGACATCGACGTCGTCCACGTCGCCTACTCCGCCGAAGACTTCCTGTCGTGGTGGCAGCGCGCGCAGCCGCGCGCGGACGTGGTGGTCACGGATGTGCAGTTGAGCGATGACGGGGCGGACGGGATCGCCGTCGCAAAGCAAATACATGCCCCCGTCGTAGTGGTGACCAGCCACGCGCGACCCGGCGTAGTCAAACGCGCCCTCGGCGCAGGCGTGCTCGGCGTGCTGCCGAAAACCGCCTCCGCGGAAGACTTCGCCGCCGCAGTCCGCGCCGCACACGCCGGCAAGCGCCACCTCGACCCCGAACTCGCCGCCGCCACCATCGCCACCGGCGACTCCCCGCTGACCGAACGCGAAGCCGAGGTGCTCGCACTCGCCGGCCGCGGCGGCACCATCGACGCCATCGCCCAAGCCGCGCACCTCGCCCCCGGCACGACGCGCAACTACATCTCCTCCGCCATGGCGAAAACCGGCGCGGCCAACCGCTTCGAGGCCTACACGGTGGCGCTCGAGCGCGGGTGGATATAAATCCCGTCCGACACCGCCCGCCTGATGTAAGGTGTGCCACATGTCGCACAGGGCGCTTCTCCTTCTACGCCG
>ERZ1030898.39-NODE-39-length-29688-cov-24.914892_pt1 | contig 29688 bp, 27 predicted proteins | sample MGYA00517298_ERZ1030898 | MGnify/ENA primary metagenome ERZ1030898 (study PRJEB33718, sample SAMN03159684) | human skin metagenome | collected 2014-05-20 | study: EMG produced TPA metagenomics assembly of the PRJNA266117 data set (Human skin bacterial metagenome... | reverse complement strand
AGAGTGTGTAAAACCCGGCGGCACAACCACCTGCCTTTTGCCGCGACCAGCACAAGCACGACCGAACGGGACGGGTTTTGCAGGAAACGGGAACGAATCGCCATGATGGTCGCGACGCGTAGCCGGGGAAGACTCTGGAATTGCTAGCGGAAGGCGCAGGTGGCGGAAGCCGGATGTGCCCGAGTGCTCGGCTTTCCTATAATGGTCGAGATTAGAAACGGAGGTCCCCAATGGCAGATGTGGACGAAGGTAGAGGGCAGGAGCGCTCTTCCGGCGATAACGGTCGTAATGACAGCCAGCGCGGAGAGCGCAGTGGCCGTAATGACCGCAACCGTGATGGTCAGCGCGGGTCCCGCAGAAATGCTGGCGGTCGGGGCGAAGGTCGCGGACGAGGTGAAGGCCGAGACGGCCGTCGGGGCGAGCGCCGAGGCGACCGCCGTCGAAGCGAGGGCCGTGGACGCGACGGGGACCGCCGTCGGGGTCGCGGTGGTGTGCGCCACGACCGTTCCAACCCGCGCCGCGAAGGCTTCCGCGAGGACCGCATGGCGCAGAAGGAGCTGGAGCCCGACCTGCCGCAGGGCCTCGAGATCTCCGACCTGGATCCTTCGGTTCTGCAGGACTTGAAGGTGCTGTCGAAGGATAATGCGGAGCGCGTCGCAAAGCATATGCTCATGGCGACCGACCTGCTTTACGACGACCCGAAGCTGGCACTCCAGCACGCCCGCGCCGCGAAGAACCGCGCTGGCCGTGTGGGTGTGGTCCGTGAGACCAACGGTGTGGTTGCTTACCACGCCGGCGAGTGGAAGGAAGCGCTGTCTGAGCTGCGCGCTGCCCGCCGTATCTCCGGCGGACCGGGCCTGCTGGCTGTGATGGCTGACGCGGAGCGCGGCCTTGGGCGCCCGGAGAAGGCGCTGGAGCTTGGCCGTAGCCCAGAGGCGCGTGAGTTGGACGAGGACGGCCAGATTGAGCTGGCGATTGTCCTGGCCGGTGCTCGCCATGATCTTGGGCAGCATGAGTCTGCCGTTGCGCAGCTGCAGCGCTTGAACCCGTCGTTGGATTCCCAGGGCCTCGAGCAGGCCCGCCTAAGCTACGCCTACGCGGACGCCCTTTTGGCTACCGGTAAGAAGGCTGAAGCGAAGCGGTGGTTCGAGCATGTGGCCAAGATTGACGTGGACGGCATGACCGACGCGTCCGAGCGTGTGTCGGAGCTGAGCTAAAGCGATGACGCTTGCGGCGAATCATGACGGCTTGCTGCTGGACCTCGACGGCACTGTCTGGTCTGGCGGTGTGGCGATTGAGCACGCTGTCGAGGCGATTAACGCCTCCGGGCTGCCGGCGATGTACGTGACGAACAACGCCTCGCGAAGTGCCAAGGACGTCGCGGAGATGCTTCGCGCTATTGACCTTGATGCGGCGGAGGAGGACGTGCTCACGTCCGCGATGGCTGCGGTGACCATGGCAGAGCGTTACCTGGAGAAGGGAGATGCGGTCTACGTCGTGGGCGCGCCGTCGCTGCGCCAGCTCGTCCAGGACGCCGGCTACCGGATCGTGGACAGTGCCGACGACGCGCCCAAGGTGGTGCTGCACGGACACAACCCGGACACGGGGTGGCGCCAGCTGTCGGAGACTGCACTGAGCCTGCAGCGCGGGGCGAAGTACCTGGCCACGAACCTGGACACGTCCCTGCCGATGGAGCGCGGCTTCATGGTGGGTAACGGCTCCATGGTCGCGGCGGTGACCTCGGCGACCGGAGTTGTGCCGGAGGCGGCGGGCAAGCCGGAGCCAGCGATGTTCACCCAGGCAGCGAACTCGTGCGGGATGCGGAAGCCGCTCGCTGTGGGCGACAGGCTGGACACGGACATCGCGGGCGGCGTCGCCGCTGGCATGCCTGCGCTGCACGTGCTCACTGGCGTTTCCGGCCCGCACGCGCTGCTGCAGGCGCCCAAGGAGCACCGCCCGACGTACATCGCCGCGGACATGCGCGGGCTCAGCGAGCCGGCTGAGGCACTGGCCCCGGGTGCGCAGGAGGGCTTCGCGGCGCGTATCGACGGCTCCGCCATCGTCCTCACCGGCGGCGACCCCGAGGCTTCCAGCTTGGCCGCGCTTCGCACCGCGCTGGATATGGCGTGGCAGCAGCCGGAGCCGCCGGCTGAGGTGCGCGCAGAGTCCGACGCCGCTGAGGCGGCGCTCGCCGAGTGGTGGTGACGAAGATGAGCCCCGCTCCGATTCCCCGCGACCCGCGGGCACCGAAGGTCAGCGCCGATGAGGTCACCGAGCGCGTTGAGTCCATTCTGGCGGAGCCGACGGACGGCCTCGCGGAAGAGGTGGACGCGTTGACTCGGGCGCACGCGGTGCTGCACGAGGCGCTGTCCGACAGTTAAGCAACGAAAGGGGGCCGCTACCGTGGCACCGAAACGCACCCGGCTCGACGCGGAGCTGGTCCGCCGCAAGATTGCGCGCTCGCGCGAGCAAGCGCAGACCTGGATCAAGGAAGGCCGCGTCCAGGTGGGGGGCTTCACGGCAACGAAGCCGGCGACGGTGGTGGAGCCGGAGGCGTCGATCAAGGTCAATACCGATGACGTGGACGATTGGGCGTCGCGTGGTGCGCACAAGCTGCTTGGCGCGCTTGAGGTGTTTGGCGGGGGCGGGCTTGTCGTCGAGAAGCGAAAGGCGTTGGACGCTGGCGCCTCGACCGGCGGGTTTACCGATGTGCTGCTGTCGCGCGGCGCGAGCGAGGTCGTCGCGGTGGACGTGGGTTACGGCCAGCTGGTGTGGCGGCTGCAGAACGATGAGCGGGTGCGGGTGCTGGACCGCACCAATATCCGCAACCTCACCCCGGAGATGATGGGCGGGCCGGCGGATCTGATGGTGGGCGACCTGTCGTTCATCTCGCTGAAACTGGTGCTGCCGGCGCTGGTGGAGTGCATGGTCGACGGCGCGGACATGCTGCCGATGGTCAAGCCGCAGTTCGAGGTTGGCAAGGACCGCCTCGGCAGCGGCGGCGTGGTGCGCTCGCCGGAGCTGCGCGCGGAGGTCACGCTGGACGTCGCGCGTTTTGCGCAGTCGCTGGGCTTGTCCGTGCGCGGGGCGACGGCGTCCCCGCTGCCGGGGCCGAGCGGCAACGTGGAATACTTTCTGTGGCTGGTGAAGGACGGGGGCACGCACAAGCTTGACGACGACGCACTGGCCGAGCTGGTCAACCGCGCGATCGAGGAAGGACCGAAGTAGATGGGAACACGCCGCGAAATCCTGCTGGTGCCGCACCTGTTCAGGGCCTCCAACATTGATTCGGCGGCCCGGGCGGCGCAGCTTCTGCAGCAGGCGGGCATCGAGGTCCGGCTGCTGGAGCAGGAGCAGATGGACGTCATCGAGACCAACCCGGTGCTGTGCGGGCTGACCCGCGCGAAGGCGGACGACACCGCCGCCGCGGGTTGCGAGCTAGTGCTGGTGCTCGGCGGGGACGGGACGTTTCTGCGGGCGGCAAGCTACGCGCGTGCGCAGGACATTCCGGTGCTGGGCATCAACTTGGGCCACGTGGGCTTCCTCGCGGAAGGGGAAGCGTCGAGTCTGGAAAAGGTAATCGGCCAGGTGATCGACCGCTCCTACCGCGTGGTGGAGCGCATGACGCTGGACGTGTCCGTGATCGGCGAGGGCGGGGAAGTGCTCGGCCGCAGCTGGGCACTCAACGAGTGCAGCATTGAAAACTCCGACCGCACCCGCGTGCTGGACGCGACGCTGGAGGTGGATTTCCGCCCCGTGTCCTCATTCGGCTGCGACGGCGTGCTCATCTCCACACCGACCGGCTCGACCGCGTACGCGTTCTCTGCCGGCGGGCCGGTGATGTGGCCGCAGCTGGAGGCGATCCTGGTGGTGCCCAACAACGCGCACGCGCTGTTTGCCAAGCCGCTGGTGGTGGCGCCGACGTCGACTGTGGCGGTGGAATCGGAGCAGCAGACCACGCAGGCAGTGGCGGTGATGGACGGCCAGCGGCGCTTGACGGTGCCAGCCGGCTCGCGCGTGGAAGTGGTGCGGGGCGAGCGTGGGGTGCGCTGGGTACGCTTGGACGACAGACCGTTCACGGACAAGCTCGTGGACAAGTTCCAGCTCCCGGTTTCCGGGTGGCGCGGCCCGCGCGGGGCGTAAATCTGACAGGCATTAAAGGCACCGACAGGGAGGCACGTTTTTGCTCGCTGAGATCGCTATCTCCAACCTTGGCGTGATTAGCCACGCCTCGTCTGAGCTGTCGCCGGGGTTGACCGTGCTCACGGGCGAGACAGGCGCGGGTAAGACGATGGTGGTCACAGGCCTGCGCCTGCTCACCGGAGGTCGTGCAGACGCCTCCCGCGTGCGCACCGGCTCCGACGGCGCGGTGGTGGAAGGCGCCTTTGGCACCCAAGGGCTGCCGGAGGAGGTGCGCGAGGCTGTCGACGCCATCGCGTCCGGCGCCGGAGCCGAGCCGGACGAAAACGGCGAGTACCTGGTGTCGCGCTCGGTGAAGGCTTCTGGCCGCTCCAGCGCCCACCTCGGCGGGCGAAAGGTGCCGGCGGCGACGTTGAGCGAGCTGGCGGGCCACCTGCTGACCATCCACGGCCAGAACGACCAGTTGCGGCTGATGGCGCCGGAACAGCAGTTGGCCGCGCTCGACCGCTTCGATCCGGCCATCCAGGCCAAGCTGGAGGCGTACCGCGAGGCGTACACCGCGTGGCGCGCGGCGGCCAAGGACTTGAAGGAGCGCACTGAAAAGCGCCTGGAGCTGGCGCAAGAGGTGGACCGCCTGCAGTTCGCCATCGACGAGATCGACGCGGTGGCCCCGCAGGCAGGCGAGGACGAGGAGCTGGTGGCCACCATCAACCGTCTCCAGGATGTCGACGCGTTGCGCGAAGCCGCCGAGACTGCGCTTGTGGCTATCGACGGCGCGGACGCCGTCGGCGGTGTCGGCGGCGAGGAAGAGCCCGCCTCCGACCTGATCGGGCGTGCGCAGGCGGCGCTCGAGGGAGCCAGCGACCAGGAGCTGCGTGACCTGGGGGCCAGGCTGGGTGAGGTCGCCGGCGTGCTCTCGGACGTCTCGGCGGAGCTGGGCAGCTACACCAGTGGCCTGCCATCCGACCCTGAGGAGCTGGAGAAGCTCCTGCAGCGCCAGCAGGAGATCAAGGGCTTGACCCGCAAGTACGCTCCGGACGCGGCCGGTGTGGTGGCGTGGCGTGACAAGGCGGGGGCGCGGCTGGCCAAGATCGATACGTCGGAGGGTGCCGTCGAAAAGCTGAAGGCGAAGGTGGCCGAACTCGAGCGGGCGATGACAAAACGCGCTGCCGCGCTGACGAAGGCGCGCACCAAGGCGGCGGGCAAGCTTGGCGCGGCGGTGACCGAGGAGCTGCACGGACTGGCGATGCCGAAGGCGCAGCTCACGGTCAACGTCGCGAAGGCGCAGTACGGCCGCGACGGGGCCGACGCGGTGGAGATCCTGCTCGCGCCGAACAGCGCGCTTGAGCCGAAGCCGCTGGCCACGAGCGCCTCCGGCGGCGAGCTGTCGCGCGTGATGCTCGCGCTCGAAGTGATCTTGTCCGAATCCTCCAGCGGTGCGACTCTGGTGTTCGACGAGGTGGACGCAGGCGTGGGCGGGCGCGCGGCGGTGGAGATCGGACGGCGTCTCGCGCGGTTGGCGCGCAGCAACCAGGTCATTGTGGTCACGCACTTGCCGCAGGTCGCGGCGTATGCCGACACGCACCTGCACGTGTCCAAGGACATCGGCGACGTGGCTGTGACCTCCGGTGTCGCGGCGCTGCAACCGGAGGAGCGCATCGAGGAACTGGCCCGCATGATGGCGGGCATGGACGATTCGGACACCGGCCGCGCCCACGCCGCGGAGCTGTTCGAGCGCGCACAGGGCGAGGTGGCGCAGTTGCGCGGTTAACGGCCCCGCGCGCCTCCCCGGTTCAGGCAGGTCATCGTTGCACAATGGTGCCCATGACTGTTGCACCCTCCGCCCAAGAACCCACCAAGGAACCGCCCGCGGCCGAGCTGCGCGGCACCTTGCGCGACTGCACCCCGCAGGGCAAGGGCCTGGGCAAGCTTGGCGAGGGCGACATCGTGTTCGTGGATGCGCCCGACATGCAGCGCCGCCTGGCTGAGCAGATCATCGCGCGCCGCCCGGCGGCGGTGGTCAACCTCGCGCCGTACTCCACAGGCACGCTGCCCACGTTCGGCCCGCATCTGCTTCTCGACGCAGGTGTGCCCCTGTTCGAGGCAGCCGGCACGGACCTGCGCGGCAAGATCCGCGACGGCAAGAAGACCGTGGTCTCGCCGAGCGGCCAGATCACCGTCGGACGCAAGGTTGCCGGCCAGGCGCAGCCGGTGACCCGCACCGAAGTGGACGCCACGTTCGCCCAGGCCCAGCGCGGCCTGGTGGAGAACATGGAGGCCTACTTCGGCAACACCATCGAGTTCATCCACTCGGAGGCGGCGCTGCTTATCGACGGCGTCGGCGCCCCCGAGCTCGGCGACATCATGGCCGAGCGCAAGGTGCTGGTGGTCTCGCCGGCTCCCGACACGCGCCAGCGCATGGAGGAGCTGAAGAACTTCATGCAGGAGTACACGCCCGTGGTCATCGGTGTGGGTTCCGCTGCGGACACGTTGGCGTCCATGGGCTACGCCCCGGACATCATCGTGGGCGACCCGAAGGACGTGGCGTCTGAAAACTTGCGCTCGGACGCGAAGGTGATCCTGCCCGCGGAGCCGGACGGTTACGCGCCCGGTCTGGAGCGCATCCAGGACCTCGGCGTGGGCGCGATGACCTTCCCGGCCGCGACGGATTCTCCGACGGACCTGGCTATTTTGCTGGCCACGTTCCACGACGCCGAAATGATCGTCACCGTGGGCCAGCCGGTGGAGCTGGACCGTATCTTCGCGGATTCGGCCACCACCGCGGGCACCCCCGCCACGGAACCGGCGGCGCTGCTAGCGCGGCTGAAGGCGGGCCGCAAGATTGTGGATTCTTCCGTGATCACCAACCTGTACGCCGTCGAGTCCGGCGCTGGTGTGGCCTGGGCGTGGGTGATCCTCGGCGTGCTGGTCGCCGCCGCAGTGGTGATCTTGATCGCCGGCCTGGGAGGCGACGGCAACTTCGCCGACAACCTCGTAGACACCTGGAACACCATCGCGCTGACGGTGCGCGGCTGGTTCGACGGCTGGACTAACTAGGAGGGCAGTGTCTGATGGCGAAGACTCAAGGCAGGGTAGGCCTCATTACAGCTGGCCTGGGCTGGGGTGCCGCACTCGGCATCGCGCTGGGCGCTTTAGTGCTGGCGCCGGCGATGCCGGGCAAGGTGGATCTCGGTTTCTCCCAGTACAAGGCTGACGCCCCCGAGAAGCCGGCCGTGGACGACACGGACTTTGAGGCTGCGGAGTTGCGCGCGGAGGAAGCGAACGACTTGTTGGCGCAGGAGTCCGGCTCCATCGTCTCCGGCGCGCTGAAGGACGTTCCGGTGACCATTGTGCGCACGGCTGCGGCGGATGCGGAAGATGTGGAATCCGTGCGGTGGCTGCTCAACGCCGCCGGGGCATCCGACTCCGGCGAGCTGACGTTGACCGAGCGCTTCACCGACCAGGCAGGCGCGGACGAGCTGTCCAGCATCGTCGCCAACACGCTGCCCTCCGGCGCTCAGCTGTCGGTGGAGGAACGCTCGCCGGGACTCCACGCAGGTCAATCGCTTGCGACCGTGCTGTTCGACGACGGCACGTCCGGCGAATCCAAGACCCTGCCGGAAGACCGCACGCTGGTGCTGGAAACGCTGCAGCAGGCCGGGTTCATCGAGTTCAGCGGTTCCATCGTGCCGGCCGGCGCGGTGGTCATCGTGGACGGTCCGGCGCGCGGCAGCGACTTCGGCGCCAAGGTCGTCGGCGATTTTGCAAAGGCGCTCGGGGCCGAAGGCAAGACAGCGTTGGCGTCCCAGGGCGCTGAGCCCGACGCAATTAGCGGGGTGAAGACTGTCAGCGGCGTGGACTACGAGGCCGGGCGCATCAAGTCCGTGCTCGCGGTGTCCAGTGGTGGCGGCGAGGCCTAAGGCTCGTAGGCTTGGGCCCATGAGCCACGAATTCACTGTTACTGGATCCGAAGTCGTCCTTGACGCGCCGATCATCGCGGTGCGACGCGACCAGGTGGTCATGCCGGGAGGCACCGAGGCCGCCCGCGAGATCGTCGAGCACTTCGGCGCTGTCGCCGTGGTTGCGCTGGACGATCAGGGACGAGTGGCGCTGGTGGAGCAGTACCGCCACAGCGTGGGCGAGCGCCTGCTCGAGCTTCCCGCCGGGCTGTTGGACATGCACGCCGAAGACGAGTTGACCTGCGCGAAGCGGGAGCTGCAGGAGGAGGCGGGCCTCGCCGCCGACGAGTGGGGCGTGCTGGTAGACCTGGTCACCTCCCCGGGGTTCGCAGAAGAGGCTGTGCGGGTGTTTATCGCCCGCGGCCTACACGAGGTGGAACGCCCCGAGGCCGAAAACGAAGAGGCCGACATGGGCTTTGCATGGGTGGACCTGGAGGAGGCCGCGGATAAGGCGCTGCGCGGAGAGGTGGTCAACTCGATTGCGGTCTCCGGCATCCTCGCGGCCGCGCGCCTGGTGGCGCGAGGTGACGCGCCCCGGCCAATCGACGAGCCGTTCCGCCTGCGCCCGACATCCTTGGCCAACCGCCGCGCGGAGCAGGGTGTCGTACCAGACATGAAGCGGATCTAGCAGGTGGACGCGGAGGCGCTGGCGCAACGCTGGCTGACCCACCTTGCCGTCGAGAGGGGAGTTTCACCCCACACGCTGAGCAACTACACCCGTGACGTGCACCGCTACACCGCGTGGCTGGCGGCCGTTGGCAAGACGGATTTGAGCAAGGTCACCGCCACCGACATCGAGGCGTACGTGGCGGACCTGCGCCGGGGCGTGGACGGGGCAAAGCCCCTGGCCGCGTCCTCGGCTGGCCGGGCGCTGACCGTCGCGCGCGGCCTGCACAAGTTCGGGGTGGAAGAGGGCGAGCTGCCGGCGGATGCGGCCGCAGAGGTCTCGCCGCCGCAGACCGGCGAGCGGCTGCCGGACACCTTGAGCATCGAGGAGGTGGCTAAGCTTCTCGACGCCTGCGCGACCGAGACCCCCTCCGGCCTGCGCGACAAAGCGCTGCTGGAAATGCTCTACGCCACCGGCGCCCGCGTCTCCGAGGTGCTGGGTTTGAGCGTCGACGACGCGAACGCCGCCCTGGACGGCGAGTACGGCGGCGTGCTGGCGGTGACCGGCAAAGGCAACAAGCAGCGCCTGGTGCCGCTGGGGTCCAAGGCGCAGGAGGCTCTGGAGGCGTACTTGGTGCGCGGCCGCCCGGCGTTCGCCAACGGGACGTCGCACGCGCTGCTGCTGAACAAGCGGGGCGGGGCGTTGTCCCGTCAAAGCGCGTGGAACGCGATCAAAGCTGCAGCGGATCGGGCGGGGATTGACAAGGACATCTCGCCGCACACCCTGCGGCACTCGTTTGCCACGCATCTGCTGGAAGGCGGGGCGGACGTGCGAAGTGTCCAGGAACTCCTCGGGCACGCCTCAGTGACCACCACGCAGATTTACACCCACATCACAGCCGATAACCTGCGCGAAGTTTGGCGCAGTACGCACCCGCGTGCGTAGACTCGGCTGCTTGATTGACGTACGCAATTAACGGGAGAACAATCCATGCGACCCGCATCCTCGAAAACGCACAGCACGCGCCCCGCTGCGCTGCTCGCCGTGCCCGTCGCGCTGCTTCTTGCGGCTCCGATCACTCCGGTGGCAAACGCGCAGCTTCCGGGCGGCATGAGCCCGGAGGAGGTGCAGTCTATGATCCCCGGCGAGATCTCCGTGCCGGCAGGCGAGAGCACGACCGTGGACGTGGGCGTGCCAGTGGACGTGAACTACTCCTCGGGCGGGTGGACGGTGACGTCGTCCGGCACGTCCGTGACCGTGAGTGCGCCGAACCAGCCGGGCGCGACCGCCGCGGTACCGGCCAGCGCTGGCGGCTACTCGGCGACGGTGAACCTGGTCGCCGTCGGCGACGGCTCCGCGGATGTCGGCGGGGATACTGGTGCAGGCTCTGGCGAGTCCGGTCAGTCGGGGCAAGCCGGTCAGTCCGGCGGCTCCGGCGGGGGAGCAGGCGGTGCAGCTGCCAGCGGCGGGGATTCGACTGACGCAACTGACGGTGGCTCGGACGCCCCCGGAGGTGAAGGTGCAGCCGGCAGTTCTGGTGGCGCCGCCGGGGAAGGTTCCAGCAACCAGAGCGGCGAGGCTGGCGGCGCCCCGGCCGCGTCGCGCCCGTCGCGCTCCAAGGCAGAGCCGGCTGACGATGCCGCCGCGACGAAGCTGTACTTCGACGGTGAGATTCAGGACAACACGATCGTGGTGAAGGTGCCGCTGAGCCGGGTCAAGGATCTGATGAAGTACGCCAGTTACGACACCGAGGGCGCCACGCTGCGCTATTTGGACGTCAACGGGCAGGTCATCGAGGGCGTCGAGCGCAAGGTGGACAAGGCCAGCCGCACGATCACCCTCACTTACCCGGAAGGGCAAACGCCGGACAACCCGTTCATCATGGAAATCGTTCGCGACGGCAAAGCGGACTTCGTCGCGGTGATCACCTCCACCAACGTCCCGGTGGAGCAGGCCGGCGACAGCAACGCAGACAACCAGTACGGCAACTACGCGAACCAGGATGGTCAAGGTCGTGGGGTTGACGGGAGTTCGTCGATAAGCGATGTGTTGCCGCTTGCAATCGCAGGAGCTGCGTTGCTGGCTGCGATCGCGCTTTTGATTGTGTTCCTGCGCCGGCGGCGCGCGCAGGCGTAATGACAACGTTGTAAGATGGCGGAAGTCAAGGGTTTGGACGTGATTGAGGGAAGGACCGGCCATGGCGGACGAGGCGCTGTTTGACGCTGCGGACCAGAAGACGTTTCTGACCGGGCGGCCGTGGCGCGAGTTCGCCCAGCCGAAGGAGCTGGACAAGCACGGGCCCGCCACGGTGATCTCCATGGTCAACCAGAAGGGCGGGGTGGGCAAGACCACCTCCACGATCAACCTCGGCGCATGCTTGGCGGAGCAGGGCCGCAAGGTGCTGCTGGTGGATCTGGACCCGCAGGGTGCGCTTTCCGCAGGTCTGGGCGTGTCCTACGAGGAAGAACAGGTCACCGTCTACGACCTGCTGTTCGACAACACGGCCAGTATCCACGCCGCGATCAACACGACCAACGTCTCGGGGCTGGACGTGGTGCCCGCCAACATTGACCTGTCGGCGGCGGAGATCCAGCTTGTCAACGAGGTTGGTCGCGAACACACCCTGGCCCGCGCGCTGCGCCCGGTGCGCAACGAATACGACTTCATCATCCTCGACTGCGGGCCTTCCCTCGGCCTGCTCACTGTGAATGCTCTCGCCTGCTCGCACGGCGTGATCATCCCGATGGAGTGCGAGTACTTCTCCCTGCGTGGCCTGGCGCTGCTCACGGACACGGTGGAGAAGGTGCGCGACCGCATCAACTTCGATCTGGACATCGTGGGCATTCTGGTGACCATGTTCGACCGCCGCACCACCCACGCCCGCGAAGTGATGGACCGGGTGGTGGAGGTCTTCGGCGAGCGCGTCTTCGACACCGTAATCACCCGCACGGTTCGCTTCCCGGAGACATCTGTGGCCGGTGAGCCGATCATCACTTGGGCGCCGAACTCCCAGGGCGCGGACCAGTACCGCAACCTGGCGCTCGAGGTGCTGGAGCGCACCAGCTAGTGGCGGCGGCCGCGCCCGAGCAGTACCCCCAGCCGGAGATCACCGGGTTCACCCTGGCTCTGCAGAACTTTGAGGGGCCGTTCGACCTGCTGCTCACGCTGATCCAGTCGAAGAAGCTGGACGTGACTGAGGTGGCGCTTGCGGAGGTAACCGACGAGTTCATCGCCTATACGCGTGCGCTCGGAGAGACGGAGGCGCTCGATGAAGTGACCGAGTTCCTCGTTGTCGCGGCCACCTTGCTGGACCTGAAGACCGCGCGGTTGCTGCCGGGCAGCGACGGCGAGAACATCGAGGACCTGGAGTTGCTGGAAGCGCGCGACCTGCTGTTTGCCCGCCTGTTGCAGTACCGCGCGTACCAGAGGGTGGCCGACCAGTTCGCCGAGTGGCAGAAACACGCGCTGCGGCGCTACCCGCGGGCGGTGCCCATGGAGCCGCGGTTTGTGGACCTGTTGCCCCCGGTGGACCTGGGGCACACCCCGGCGAGTTTCGCCGAGCTGGCGGCCAGCGTGTTCCGACCCCGGCCGCCGGAGGAGGTGCGCACCGACCACCTGCACGCGCAGGCGGTGTCCGTGCCGGAGCAGGCCGGCAAGATCCTAGACACGCTGAAGCTTGCCGGCACCGGGTCGTGGCTGACATTCGCGGCGCTCACGCGCGACTGCACCCGCTCCATGGAAGTGGTGGGTCGCTTCCTGGCCCTGCTGGAGCTGTACAAGGCCAAGGCCGTGGAAACGGAGCAGCCGGAAGCGCTCGGACGCCTGGACGTGTCCTGGACGGGGCTCGAGGTGGACCCGGCGGTGGTCGCCGCCTCGAACTGGACGTAGGCGCGGGGCCGGCACACGGCACCCGATACACTGCCGAAGCATGGATAGCTTGCCCATGGTCTCCCAGCTGCGCTCGCGCATCGAGTCGGTGCTGCTGGTTATCGACGCGCCCGTCGCCGTGGAAGAACTGGCAAGTGCGCTCGGCGCGACCAGCGAAGAGGTGTCCGACCAGCTACGCGAGTTTGCACGGGAGCTGGACGAACGCGGCTCCGGCATCGACCTGCGCGAAACCGCGGAAGGCTGGCGCCTGTACACGCGCACCGAAAACGCCGACGCGGTGGAGGCGTTCCTCTTAGACGGCACGCAGAAGAAGCTCTCGCGCGCGGCGATGGAAACACTCGCGGTGGTGGCCTACCGCCAGCCGGTCACCCGCGCGCAGGTCGCGGGTGTGCGCGGAGTCAACGTCGACGGCGTGATGCGCACACTTGCGCTTCGCGGTCTCATTGCGGAGGTTGACCCGGGCGAGGTCGCCGAAGACGTGCCTGATCATGGCGCGCACCGCTACGTCACCACCGAGCTGTTTTTGGAGCTGTTAGGCATCGATTCTCTCGAGCGGCTTCCGGAGCTTGCGCCGCTGCTTCCGGACATCGATTCCATCGAGGATGCCTGGTAGAATCCCGGGGCATGACACCACCCGCTCGCCGAGATGGCACACCGGATAAGCGTGGGAAGGACGATACGTTCTACATCTCCTACGCCAAGCCGGCTAAGAAACAGAATGTCCGCCTGAACAAGAGGCGCCAAAACGCCGCGAAGAACCAACCGAACCCGCTGGACGATAACTGGTGGGACGACGACCCGGCCGCAGCGAAGGCGGCGTCTGAGGGCGTTCGCCTGCAGAAGGTGCTCGCGCAAGCGGGCGTAGCTTCCCGTCGTCACGCGGAGGCGATGATCGAGCAAGGCCGCGTCGAGGTCAACGGCGAGATCGTGATGCGCCAGGGCATGCGTGTGAACCCGAACGTGGACATCATCCGCGTCGACGGCGCACGCATCAACGTCAACGAGGAGCACGAGTACTTCGTCTTCAACAAGCCGCGCGGCGTGCACTCGACCATGAAGGACGAGATGGACCGCATCTCCGTGGGCTCCTACCTGGCGGAGCGCACCGCGTCCGGCCAGCGCCTCTTCCACGTCGGCCGCCTAGATGCAGACACAGAGGGCCTGCTGTTGCTCACTAACGACGGCGAAATGGCCAACCGCCTGACCCACCCGAAGTACGAAGTGTCCAAGACCTACTTGGCCACGGTGCTCGGTGAGGCCAACAATGCTGTGGTCAAGCAGCTCAAAGAGGGCATCGAGCTTGACGACGGCCCCGCAAAGGTCGATTTCGCGCAAGTAGTGGACGTGCACAACGGCCAGTCCATCATCCGCGTGGAGCTGCACGAGGGCCGCAAGCACATCGTGCGCCGCATGCTGAAGCAGGCCGGGTATCCGGTGCAACGCCTGGTGCGCACGAAGTTCCACACGGTCCAGCTCGGCGACATGAAGCCGGGTTCCATGCGCGCGCTGAACTCCTCCGAGCTGGCGTCGCTGTACAAGGCGGTGGGGATGTAAATGGCTGACACACTTTCCAACATGGAAAACGGCGGGCTCATCGTGGCTGTGGACGGGCCTTCGGGCACCGGCAAGTCCACCATGTGCCGCGCGTTGGCGAAGCGCCTGGACGCGAAATACGTGGACACCGGTGCGATGTACCGCGTGGCCACCTTGGCCGTGCTGCGCGCGGGCGTGGACCCGGCGGACACGGCGAAGGTGATTGAAGCGACCGCGGACCTGCCGCTGGAAGTCTCCGACGACCCGGATTCCACCGAGGTGCTGTTTGCCGGTGAGGACGTCAAGGGAGAAATCCGCGGCGCCGAGGTAACCAAGCACGTCTCCGCCGTCTCCGCCATCCCGGATGTCCGCGTGAACTTGGTGGAGCTGCAGCGCAAGCTCGCCCGCGAGGCCGGACGCGCGATCGTGGAAGGCCGCGACATCGGCACGGTCGTGCTGCCGGACGCACCCGCGAAGGTGTTCATGACCGCAAGCGCCGAGGTGCGAGCGAAGCGCCGTTACGACCAGGACGTCGCGGCGGGGCGCGAGGCGGACTTTGACGCGGTGCTTGCGGACGTGCAGCGCCGCGACGAGGCAGATTCCTCCCGCGCGACCAGCCCGCTCAAGCCCGCGGATGACGCGGTGCTTGTGGACACCTCCGAGATGACGCCGGACGAGGTCCTGGCGGCACTGACTGAGGTCGTGGAAAGGAGCGCGCGATGAGCGAGCGCAACAACAACGGCGAGCACCTCGAGCCGGAAACGCAGTTTATCCAGCCCGGCATCGACCGGTCCGGCTACACCGACATGGATGCGTACGTGGTCGGCGCCGACAGCGCTGAGTACTACGAGAACAAGAACTTCAACGCCGGGGAGGACCTGCAGGGCTTCGAGGAAGCCGGCATCGACGAGTCCGAGTTCGGCGAGGCCGACTTCGGCGAGGGCTACGACTCCGACGACGAGCTGACCGAGGAGGAGTGGGCAGAGCTCGAGGCCGAGTACGGCATTGCCCAGCCCGACGTGGTCACCGAGGCCCTGCCGACGGTGTCCATCGTGGGCCGCCCGAACGTGGGCAAGTCCTCGTTGGTGAACCGCTTCATCGGCCGCCGCGAGGCCGTGGTGGAGGACCACCCGGGTGTCACGCGCGACCGCGTCAGCTACATCACGGACTGGGGCGGTCGCCGTTTCTGGGTGCAGGACACCGGCGGCTGGGACCCGGACGCAAAGGGCATCCACGCCGCGATTGCCCGCCAGGCGGAGGCCGCGATGGCCACTTCCGATGTCATCGTCATGGTTGTGGATGCCAAGACCGCCATCACGGAGACGGACGCGGTGATGGCCCGCAACTTGCAGCGCTCCGAGGTTCCCGTGATCCTGGTGGCGAACAAGTTCGAGTCCGACAGCCAGTGGGGCGATGTGGCCGAGTTCTACGCGCTCGGGCTGGGAGACCCGTGGCCGGTGTCTGCTCTGCACGGCCGCGGCGGCGCGGACGTGCTCGACGAGATCTTGCGCCTGTTCCCGGACGAGCCGCGCGTGAAGGAATCCATTACCGGCGGCCCACGCCGCGTGGCGCTGGTGGGACGGCCGAATGTGGGCAAGTCCAGCCTGCTGAATAAGCTGACAAAGTCCGACCGCTCTGTGGTGGACAACGTCGCCGGCACCACCGTGGACCCGGTGGACGATCTCGTGCAGCTGGACGAGGACCTGTGGACCTTCATCGACACCGCTGGCCTGCGCAAGAAGGTGAAAAACGCCCAGGGCCACGAGTACTACGCGTCGCTGCGCACCCGTGGCACCATCGAGGCCGCCGAGGTGTGCGTCGTGCTCATCGACGCCTCGGAGGAGATCTCCGAGCAAGACCAGCGAGTGATCTCCATGGTGCTGGAAGCCGGCAAGGCGATGGTCATCTGCTTTAACAAGTGGGACCTGATGGACGAGGACCGCCGCTACGACTTCGACCGCGAATTCGACGAGACGATGGGCCAGCTCAAGTGGGTGACCAAGCTGAACATCTCCGCCGACACCGGCCGCGGCCTGCACCGCCTTGAGCCGGCGATGAAGGAGGCGCTGGAGAATTGGGACAAGCGCATCTCCACCGGCCAGCTGAACAACTGGCTGCGCGAAGCGATCGCGGCGAACCCGCCGCCGATGAAGAACAACCGCCTGCCCAAGCTGCTGTTCGCCACCATGGCCAGCACTCGTCCGCCGACAATCGTGCTGTTCACCACCGGCTTCCTCGACGCTGGCTACCGCCGCTACCTGGAACGCAAGTTCCGCGAGCAGTTCGGCTACCACGGCACCCCGGTGCGCATTGCGGTGCGCGTGCGCGAGCGCCGCGGCAAGAAGGGCTAGGCCCATGCGGCAGCGCACGGTGGAATTAGGCGGCGTTAAGCGCAGCTACCACGTCTGCGCTCCCGCAGGTCACACTGGCGCGCTGCCGGTGATAGTCGCGCTGCACGGCAAGGGCGACAACGGCCGCGACTTCCTCGCCGGGACCGGCTTGCACCGGGCGCGCGCCATCGTCGCCGCGCCCACGGGTGCGGGTCTTGCCTGGGCACCCGCGCCGTACGCGCGGACCACGTTCGAGGAGGATGTGGCGTTTGTGCGCGCGCTTCTCGACGACCTCCGGTCCACCTTCGCCACCGGCAACACCTACCTGGCAGGATTTTCCAACGGCGGGGGACTGGCAGTGCACCTGAGCCTGACCGACCTCGAACTCGCAGGCGTGGCCACGGTCGCGGCAGCGGTGCGCGCCGCCCCGGGCGAGCTCGCGGCAGCGCAGCCCCTGGATTACCTGAACATCCACGGCACCTTCGACGACGTGGTGCCGTTCGCCGGCGAACAACGATCCCCGTACAGCGGGGCAGAAGACGACACCACGTACGGCGCACCCGACGTGGTGGCGGCGTTTGAGCGTCGCAACGGCGACCGCGCCCGTGCCACGCTGACCGCGGTGGAGGGGATGGGCCACGAATGGCCCACCGGACCGTGGGCTGCCCGGCGCGGCGTGGACGCCACTGAAGCGATCCTGGAGTTTTTCGGGGTCGAATACAACCGCGCCGGCTAGGCGCGCTCGTAGACGAACGCGTCGGTGCGGTACGGCAGCGGGATCGTGTCGCCGGGGTCGAAGCCGAGGCGCTCGTAGAGGTACCAGGTCAGATTCGCCTCCATCTTGGCGCGGGTGCGTTCGTTCGCTTTCAGCCAGTAGGAGCGGGTTGCCATGAGCTCGAAGCAGTCCTCCACGGCGATCGGGTGCAGCCACTCTTGGCGTAACTCGTTCTGCAGCAGCCAGGGGGCGGCGACCTCCGGGTAGAAGCCCTCGCGCTGCACGTCGCCGGAGTGCATGATGCGGCTGAGCCGCAAGACCCAGGGGTGGCGCACGGCCAGCGTGTTCCAACACAGCACGAGGCGGCCGCCGGGACGGATCACGCGGTCCGCTTCTCGGCTTGCGGCGGGCACATCCACCCAGTGCCAGGTCTGCGCGCACGTCAGCGCATCGACGGAGTCGTCTGCGAGTCCGGTCGCTTCGGCGGTGGCGCGCCACACGGGTACTGAGGGCAACACCGTGTGGAAGACCCGGTTCATGTCGCCGCTGGGGTCGCAGGCGAGCATGGAACGTGAATCGTCGCAAAGCAATTGTGTGAACTTGCCGGTGCCTGCACCGACGTCGCAGACGGTGCCGGGGCCGACCAGCTCGCTGAGCGCGGCGGGGTAGGTGGGACGGGCGGCGTCGTAGCGGGTTGCGTCGCGGGTGAACGCCTCGGCTGCGCCGCTGCGGTGCGCGGAGTCCCTGAACCTCGGTCCAGCTTTCCTGCTGGGTCCTGGCTGTGTTCCGCTCGCGTGCACGATGGTCTAATCTACCTTGCGTGTTTTACCGCCCAGTGATCCGCGCCGCGGCCGCAGTCAGCTTGGCCGCAACCTGCTTGAGCGTCGCAGGGTGCGCGGGTGACACGGCGCGGCTGCGCACCGCGATCACCACGCAGCCGGATGTGCCCGAGGACATCGTCCGGGAGGTGGAGCCGTGGTCGGATCCCGCGATTGAGCGCAGGCAGATGACCTCTGCGGGTCTGAAACGCGATTACATCCTGTCGGTGCCGAGGGGCGCGAAGCAGCGCGACCGGCTGCCGCTGATCCTGGTGTTCCACGGCTACAAGGAGGACGCGGAGCGGCTCAGGCAGCACTCGCAGCTGGATAAAGCAGACGCTGTGGTGGCGTTTATGGACGGCGTCGGCGAAGCCTGGGCGCCTGCCCCGTACGCGGAGACGAGCGGGGAGCAGGACCTCGCGTTTGTGGACGATGTGCTCGATCAGCTGGAGGGGGAATACTCCATCGACCGCACCCGGATTTTCGCCGCGGGGTTTTCCAACGGCGGCGGGTTCGCGGCGTTTGTGGGCTGCCAGCGCCCGCAGGAGTTCAGCGGCGTGGCCACCGTGGCCGGCGCGTTTTACCAGCGCGTCGCAAAAGGGTGCTCCAGCATCCCCATGAAGCACGTCGACTTCCACGGCACCGCTGATCCGATCATCTCCTACGACGGCGGCGAACGGCACGAGACGGTGTACAACTCAACACCCGAGATGCTCGAGGAAGCCGCGGTGCGCAACCACTGCGCGGGACGCAGGGAAGACGTCGAGTTGTCGCATACGGTGACGAAGCTGAGTTGGGACGATTGCGACGCCGCGCTGTCGCACTACCGTATCGACGGCGGGCCGCACGTGTGGCCCGGCGGCACCTCCGACAACACAGGCCTGGTGTCCAAAGGGTTTGCCACCCGCACGCTGCTGGAGTTCCTTGGCGTCGGCATGTCCTAGCCGCGCGGTGCGACGCGGTACGGGCCTGGCACGGCTACCATGAGGCGCGTGAATGACGCGTCTAGTCCCCGGGTGACGGTGGTGTACAACCCCGTGAAAGTCCACCTGGAACGCCTACGCCGTGCCGTGGAGCGCTACGCCTGGGCGGGCGCGGACATCGAGTGGGCGCCGACCACTACAGAGGGTCCCGGGTTTTCCCAGGCTGTCCGAGCGCTCGAGCAGGGCACGGATTTGATCATCGCCGCCGGCGGAGACGGCACGGTGCGCATGGTCGCGCTTGCCGTGTCTGGTTCCAAAACACCTATGGCGATTGTGCCGGCGGGCACCGGCAACATGCTCGCGCGCAACCTCGACGTGCCGCTGTTGCTGGAATCGGCGGTGCACCGTGCGTTTGCGGGCACCGACCGGCTCATCGATCTCTGCCGCGCCGAGATGGTCTACCCCGACGGCCGCACCGAGCACTCCGGCTTCGCGGTCATGGCCGGCGTCGGCGCGGATGCCGGCATGATCCACCGCACCCGCGAGAGCCTCAAGGCCGCCGTCGGGCCGCTCGCGTACGTGCCGGCCGTGTTCCAATCGCTCGGCGGCGGCAACAGCGTGGACGTGGGCATCACGCTTGATAGCAACCCATCGGTGACCACCTCGTTGCACACCTGCATCGTCGGCAACTGCAGCGACCTGGTGGGCGGGATCCCGCTGTTGCCGGACGCGCAGCCTGACGACGGCGTACTCGACGCCGTCGTACTGCGCGCCGAGGACGTCGCCGACTGGGCGGGCATCGGCGGCAAACTCGCGCTGGACACCGTGCGTGGCGGCATCAATGCGCTGCTGCCCAGCGAGGTGCAGCCGCGCCCACCAGCGTCCCTACCGCCGACTATGGAGTACCTGGAGGGCCGCCGCATCACTCTAGAGTTCGCGGAACCCGAGCACCTTGAGCTTGACGGAGACGCCGCCGGCGCCGTCAGCGCCGTGACCTTCGACGTCATGCCGGGCACCCTGCGCGTGGTGTGCTGAGCACCCGGCTTGCTGCGTCGCAGGCACAATGGTGTGCATGATCTACAGCTTTGAAGGCACAACCCCGCAGATCCACCCCTCGGCGTATATCTCCGACGAGGCCACCATTATCGGCAACGTGACCATCGGCGAGGACGCGAACATTTGGCCCGGCGTAGTCATCCGCGGCGACGTGGGCGCGATCCGCATCGGCAACCGCGTCAACGTCCAGGACGGCTCCGTGCTGCACGTGGATACCGACGGGGAGACGGTGCTGGAAGACGACGTGACCATCGGCCACCTGGCCATGGTGCACGGCTGCCACATCGAGCCCGGCTGCCTGATCGGCATGAGCGCGACTGTGCTGTCGCGCTCGCGCGTGGGCAAAGGCAGCATCGTCGGCGGCGGGGCAGTGGTACTCGAAGGACAGCAGCTGCCGGAGTTCTCTCTGGCGGCCGGCGTGCCTGCGAAGGTGAAGCGCACGCTCGAGCCGGACACCTACGAGGACAGGTTGCGCCACGCGGCGTACTACGTGGAGTTGGGACGGCGGGCGGCGACCGGTTTGGTGCCGGTGGAGCGGGAGTTTCTTCGCAGCTGATACTAAGATTTCATTGAGAAAGACGTCGTTTGATGTGGAAAGTGCCGTTCGAGATCCGGTTTCAAAGCGACATTACGCATAATCCTCCGGCCGAAAATCTGGCATCGATTCATGCGGAGGGATTGGTATCTCAACGAGCAACTTCGGACATCCTTCAACCTCCGCCCCTTGAGGGGCCTTGAGGAGCCTAAGAAACTCCGGACTGTTATAACTCAGAAGAACACAATCAACCCCCACGGCATCATCGCCAATCCGTATAAACGCTCGCTCGCCTTCTTCCAATAGAAACTCAGGTACTCCATTGGAGTTGATTCTTGGCTCTTGGGTGGGATGGTTCCAATTATCTGGCTCAAGGATGCAGACCTTAGATGACCAATCACTTGCGCTACCCAATCGTGGCTCATCCGGTCTGGATCCGTCCGACGGACGCTTCTTGTTCCACATCCAATCGTAGCTCGCAGGGGCAATTGAGAGTCCTGAAACGGCTTCCCCTGTGCTATTTACGAGAACCAGTTCCAAACCAGAGGGATTACGATGAAAAGAATAGGTCCATCCGTGGGTTTGTTTCTCTAGGTTTTGAGCCATAACGCTTCTGTAGAGAAACAGCTTCATCCTCCGATCGCTTTCTTCACGCTCGCGACGGTTGGCTTCATCGTATTTGTGGGTGATTAACCATGACACTAAACCGCCGAGTGTCGCCCCTAGTAGTGCGAAGAAAACATCGACAAACTGAAGCCTAAAGATCTCGGGTGGAAGGCTAAGAATGCTATCCATAGATTTCCAGTCAAAATGAGAATTGTTCCTCGGACAAAGATAGCCGATACCGGATGAATACTTTGCTCAAACTTTTCCGGTTTGCGGCTCCGCATTGGTTTTGGAGACGGGTCCAAGCTATCTGAAGGAGCCGCTGTAACACTGACGAATCCGACCAAGTTTGCGACTGGCGCCACTCAGTCCACATCACTCTAACCTGCTTCCACGTGCAAATAGCTAGTGATGTATTGCTCAGCCGGTGCGCCTACTTTGTATCGATCTCGCCCTGACTTCTCAGCGTGGACCACCACTTCTCGCAGTGAGGTGCGACAATATCGCTCCCGTCCCCGGTGTTTGTCAACGGGCCCTACACAGCTCGCAGCGTTCAAGGTTTTTCCCTCAGCTTGACTTGCCGCCGGCATCGTTACGTCTGCAGTTGCGCCTTATCTCATCAAGTGCTCCCAGGTCTCCAGGTCGAACCCGCCGCGGGTGAAGTAATCCGTGAGCAACCTGTCGGCGAGGTCGTAGCACTCGAACATGGAGACCTCAACGCCGTGGTCTGCCAACCAGCCGCCGAAAACGTCCATGTCCACTCCGCTTTGGAGCCGGTCAAAACGACCATAGGCACGAATTGGGGTCATGGTGCCGTCGACCAGGGTGAGCGTCTCCTCGACGAGTGAGCGGTCGAGCGCGGTGGCTAAGAGCAGTTGCTCGACGTGGCTGTCCTGCTTGCGGGCCTTGTAGAGTTCGATAAGTTCGCGCAGGCTACGGGTGTCGGTTGCCGCGTCGATGACACCCATCATCACGTCCCGAATAATCTGGTCAGCCGCCTCCTGGTCCTCGGCGGGCAACTTCGCGTACTCGCGGCGCAGTTGCTCCATCAGGTCGTCGCGTTCTTCTTGTGGCGCTTGCGGCTGCGCTACCGCCTCACGCCACAGACGGAACCGCTCATCGAGGTATTCGGCGTCGATGACCTGCGCAGTGCGAGCCCGCGCCATCGCCTCCAGGTCGAGCGGGATTCCGTCGGTCTCCGGGTTGCGCTCGGCCTCCTCGGCCAATTCGGCGTACCGCTGCGTCCATGTGTCGTACTCATCCTTGGTCAGTCCGACCTCGATGACGTTGCCTTCATCGTCGGTGAGCGTGTCCATATCCCACTCGAACCCCTGGATACGTGCCGACTCGATACGCCGAGTGAGTTCCGCGTAGGCGCTGGCAAACTTCTTGCGCGCGGTGGGGTCGTCCGGCAGACGCGAGTAATCGGGGATACCTGCGTTGGTAAAGACGCTGGCAATGGCCTCGGCCTGCTCGTTCGCGGCGGTAATGGTGGTGGGCAGCGGGTCGACAAACACCGCGAGCGAGTCACGTCCCGCGTACAGGTCGAAGGCTTGCTCGATGTTGCGTTTCATCGTGTGGACCTGACGGAAGTAGACGATGGTGCCGAACGGTTTGAGCAGGTGGTTGAACACGCGATTCGTGCGCGAAAACGCCTGGACCAACGCGGCGTAGTCGAGGACCTTGTCGAGGTAGAGCGTCGAGATGTACTTCGAGTCGTATCCGGTGAGCAACTGGTCCACGACGATGACCAGGTCGAGTTGTTCGTCTTTAGGGACGTGCTTATAGCCACGGCGGTGTGCGAGCCTATCGGCGGCGTCGGAGCGGAAGTCCGCGTGGTCCGAGACGGTAAACGTGGTACCGAACGCGGCGTTGTAGTCGGTGAGAATCTCCTCGATTCCCGCGTCACGCTCTAGCGCGTCAGCCGTGTTTTGGTTCGCGTCGGTGAACACGGCGGTGACTTTGAGCCTGCCGTCGGCTTTGAACCTGCGGTAATAGTCGATGGCCTCCAACACGGAACTCGTGGCGAACAGCGCATGCAGTTCACGCCCGCTGCTGTGCTGGTCCCAGTGCTTGAGCATGTAGTCGACAACAGCCTGGCGGTGTGCCTCGGTCTCCCACGTCGAGGTCTTTGCTATCTGCTCGATACCGAGCACGCGCTTTCCCTCGGGGTCGCGCACGGTCGTCCAGGGGACCTTCGTTTCGTCCATGTAGGTGTTGTAAATCTTGAGCCGCTTCTCGTCCGCGGTGACCTCGCTCATGTCCTTCGCGTTGGCTTTGCGAAGCGCGACCGCGTGGCGCAGGTCATTGTCGTCGAACGTTGACACCGGCACCGTGTGGAACTCCAGCACGTTGCCGTCGCGCAGGCCGTAGTAGATGGAGTAACGGTGCAACTCGTTGCCGAACAGGTCGGCGGTGATGGTGTCTTTTCTCGCGTTCTGCTTGCGAATCGGGGTGCCGGTGAACCCGAAGTAGACCGCATGAGGAAAGCGGGTGGTCAGGTCGCTAAACATCTCGCCGAAGGTGGTCCGGTGGGCCTCGTCGACGACGAACACCAGTCGTTTGTTGTCCATGGAGGTGAAGTCGGTGTTCTTGAAGTCGCCTTTCGGGTCGGAGATGATTCCGAGTTTGTGCAGGGACGTGATGATAAGCGGGGCGCCTTTGGACTTGAGGTCGCGGACTAACTCGTAGGAATTAGCGGGCCTGGTCAACTCGACCATGTCGCCCGCGAAGTTCGTGTACTCAATCTCGGACTGCTCGGACAGTTCCACACGGTCGAGGACGAACACCATCTTGTCGGCGAGGTGTTCGCGGGCGATAAGTTGCGCGGCGGTAAACGACGTCATGGTCTTTCCTGACCCCGTGGTGTGCCAGATAAACCCGCCCTTGTGAGTGTTCTTTGTCCACGAGTCGCGGTGTTCGCGGTTAATCTTGCGCAGGGCTAAGAGAATCGACTCGACCGCATGCACTTGGTATGGGCGCAGCACTTTGAGCGCCCCGTCACCGGCGTCGGCGACGAGGTAGTCACCGACTAGCCGGTGTGCTGGCGGGATACCGAGCACATGCTGGGCGACCCCCTGCCAGTCGGGGTAGCGTTCGTTGTCCTTGTCGGTCCAGATGAAGAAGAAGTCGTCGTTGAACTTTGCCGGGTCGCCGGGATTGGCGAAATACCGCATGTCCGTCGGAGTCATGGCGATGAAGACCTGCACGAGGTTGAAGAACCCGCTCCACACACCCTCGCGGCTGTACCGCTGGGCCTGGACGGCGGCCTCGGAGACGTCGTGGTTCTCATTCTTGAGTTCGACGTGAATCAGTGGCAGGCCCCAGATGAGTAGCGTGAAGTCGCCGCGGCGGTCGCGCGAGATGGTGTTTTTGCGGTTGAACCGCGGTTGGCGGGCTATCTGGTACGTGGAGTCGCCGCCGCCTACCTCCGACGGGGAGAAGATGGTCAGCGGAATCTCGCGCCCGTGGTTGAGCGCGTCTGCGGGGTTGTTCCGCCGCAGAATGACCTCACGTCCCTGGAGCCAGCGTTGCACAGCCGCGGGGGAGTGCAGCGCCGCAATCTCTTGGACGAGGGTTTCGACCTCGACGTCGGACAGCGGCACGCCATTGAGCCGGTCCGGGGTGTTGTTGTTCTCGAACACAATCCGTGCCCAGTTGGCGATGAGGTCCGTCTCGCTAGGACGGTTGAGGACGTTCGGTGACCACCCGTACTTGTGGGTGAGGTTGAAGATGACCGCGTCCTCGAACTCGGCCTCGTTGTGGAACTTCACGGGTGCAGGGGTGGTCATGGTCTGTCCTTGGTCTTACACGAACATCTGGGTCAGCAGTGCGCTTTTGAGGTTACGCAGGGTGGTGAGTTTCTTCTGCTCCGCCTCGATGAGTGCGTCAAGGCTGCGGAAATATGTGCCGATGGCCTGCTGCTCTGGGAGCGACGGCAGAGGAATCGGGGTGTTCTTTGCCTGCACGATTGTGTAATGCGAAATAGTTCCAGCGTGTGAGATTGAGCGAAGGTACTGCTGGAAGGTCGGTGAACGAAAGAATGTCGCCAGATACTCGGGGGAGAGGCGCTCGCGGTCGGACTGAACCCACAATAAGTCAGCGTCTTTGCTGTACAGGGGCTTGTCGTCCGGGACCACGTACGGGGTGCCAATCGAACCGCCCCCTACTACAAGAACGTCTCCCTTTCGTAACCGCCCGGAGCGCGTAACTAGGTTTTCGTACAATTCGTGGCTGATGAAGGCCGGAGGGTTGCTAACGCCGTTCGCTATAGCGGAGACATCACTAGCCCGGAAGAATGGAATACCCGAGGTAGTCCACTCGTGGCGGTGGACGCGAGCAGCAGACTTAACCTCCGCGCGGGTGCCCAGAAACTCGCACTCCCAATTACCCTCAAACCCATCGAACCGCACCTCCGGCGTGCTCGCTGTGCCCTGCGGAAACATCTTGACCAGCATGGTCTTCTTGAGGGACGCGAGGGAAGTAAGCCGCAACGCCGTCGAGTCGACCAGCGTCTCAACGCGATTGAGGTAATCCCCGATAAGACGTTGCTCCTCCCGCGAGGGTGCCTTTAATGGCATGTCGAAAAAATCAGCATTTGAAATCGACAAGCGGTCGCCACGAACGCCGGAATCGCCAGCGGTTTGCATGTATCGGTGCCAGGTTTGCCCCTTGAAAAGCCACTTCGTGAAGTCAGAATCGAGACCAGTAAGCGTAAATACGGTGTAAAGGGGTGAAACAATCCCTGTCCTACCAAGGTCATTCCTGTTAAGCGGACCAACGGGGGCGGTTACGGACAAACGGGGGTTGTAGACAAAGTCTCCCGGTTTAACCACGTAGTACCCGCCGACGTTCGCCGCATTTGAAACCTGATTGTCAAAGTAGTCAAGTTGGCTCACGACGCCGTTCTGTGCGGAGTTGGTAAACGTTTCATCGTAAGTTAGGTCCGAGTTCTTTTCAGCCGAGCGGTAGGAAACTTGGCCGAGGGTGGTCTCGCTCCATTCACCCTCGAACCCCTCCAACCGGAGGGCGGGGGCGCGAACCTCATCGCTATGCACGTCCCTCACCACCCATCATCTCCACAAGCGCGGCAATACCGGCCATATCCGACTTAGGCCCGCGCAACTTCGACATCATCTCGGCCAACTCCCGCTGGGTAGACTGAATCGTCTCCTCGACCTCACCCAACGTCGTCGCGTACTTCGCGTCGAGACGCTCTACCTCGCTCACAAGTGCATCCAGTTCCTTGTCCACAACGTCACCGAGCGAATCGAACACCCGGCGAACCCACTTGACTTCCAGCAGGTCACGGGCCTTATCGTCGGTGAGCGACTCAATAGCCGCCTTGGTTTCGTCGTCCAACTTCTGCGCGAGACGCTTCTTCTCGGCGGTGAGTTTCTTGGCGGTGTTGACCTCCCCAAGCGCCTCACTCAACACCGCGCGAAGTTCCTCGTCGTGTTCGTCTCGTTCCTTGTCGTACGTCAGTTCCGTCACTCTTCGAGTTAGCCCGGCGGGGGCGAACGCGGTGCCCGCGGCGTTGGTTATCGACGCTTTGCCCTCGCCATAGTCCTCCTCGTCCACCTCGGCGAACAGTTCGTCGCGCCTGGCGGTGGCGGCGGCAAGACCGCGCTCGACCTCCTCCAATTCAGCAAGACGCTCCGGCATGAGGACAGACTGCGCCAACTCGAACGGGATAACGCGGCCGACCCAGCCGTCCTGCACCTCGACGTCCTTGCCGGACTTCTTCTTGGTCACGATGTAGGGGTCGACAGCGCGAACAGCATCGAAGCCCTCGCCTCGAAGCACCTCTAGGTCCGTCTCCGTCTGCTCCCACGAGTCCGCGAACAACTGGTAGACCTCGTAGGGGTCGACGATGGTCGTGTCCGACAGCCGCTCGAACAGGCTGAAGCGCAACTCACTCTCGGCGACGGCCGGGTTCACCTCCGTAGGGTTATCCAGCAGCGCCGCGGTAGCGTCGGCGTCGAAGCCTTGCAGTTTCTCGGCGAAACGCTTGCGGAAGTCCGCGACCGCGCTATGTCCCGCCACCGCCGCGTCCACGTCGTCTACCTTCACCCGGCTGTGGGTGTCGGTGACGCGCTCGAACACTGCGTCGCGCAGGCCCGGCAGCGCCGCCCAGTAGCGGTCCAGTGCGTCAATCTCGGTGTTCGGAACACCGCCGAACATCGTGGAGTAGATGTCGTAGGTCTCCGGTGCCTCGGACGAGTCCACGTATCGCGGGATATTGAGGTTGAAGTCGTTGGCCTCAACCTCCTCGCGGCTAACCAGCCGGGAGTAGCCGTCGATGGTTGTTCGCTCGGTGACGGTGTCGACGATTTTGCGCACGTCCCGGGCACGCAACTCGTTTTTCGTCCCGGCCTTGATGAACTCCTTGGAGGCATCGACAAACAGCACGTCCGTGTCCGTCCCGCGCTGCTTTTTCAGCACCATGACCAGCGTGGCGATACCCGTGCCATAGAAAATGTTCGGCGGGAACCCGATGATGGTTTCGATGTGGTTGTTTTGCACCAGGTTGCGGCGGATTGTCTCCTCCTCGCCGCCTCGGAATAGCACGCCGTGGGGAAGAACGATGCTCAAAATGCCGTCGTCTTTCAGGTGGTACAACTCGTGCAACAGGAAGGCGTAGTCGGCGGTTTTAGCAGGCGCCATGCCGTACTTGAAACGCGGGTCGCCCTTGTGGCGGTCCCTGTCCCACTGGGCGGAATACGGAGGATTCGAGACCACTGCGTCCACGCGCAGGAGGTCGTAGTTGCCGTTTTCGTCGATGTAGGGCCAGTCCAGGTCCAGGGAGTCGGCGTTTCTCGTGACGATGTTGGCTGGCTGCACACCGCGCATGATGAGATTCATGCGGGTGAGGTTGTAGGTGTCGGTTTTAAGCTCCTGGGCATAGTAGCGGACGCGGTCGGGGTCGCCGCTGCGCCGAGCGATGGATTCGCCGATGTTCAGCAGCAGCGAGGCGGAGCCGGAGGTCGGGTCGTAGACGTCAACGTCGTCACGTCCCTTAAGGTGTTCCGCGACAATCTCGGCCATGACGAGTGCGACCTGGTGCGGGGTGTAAAATTCGCCCGACTTTTTGCCCGCGCCCGCGGCAAACTGTCCGATGAGGAACTCATAGACGTATCCGATCACGTCATAAGCCTCTTCGGTACCGGTCGGCAGTTGATTGATGACACTGATAATCTGGCGGAGTTTGCGGGACCGTGCGCCCGCGTCGGTGCCGAGCATGGGAATCGAGCGTTGAAACGAGGCGAAAATCCCGCGGAATACCGGCTCGTAGGACGCCGCGACATGGCGGTCGAAATGGTTGAGGCCGTCGAGGACGTCGGAGGTGGCAAGTTCCCCGCCTTTGTCGACCCAGGTGGAGAACAGGTCGTCGTGTGCGATGAAGTAGCCGATGTTGGACTTCGCCATCTCGACCACGCGGGGGTTGCCGTCGGTCAACTTGTCCTCCCACTGCTCGCGGGGCAGACCGCGACTAGCAAAGAACTGCTCCTCCTTTTCCGAGAGGAACTTGTAGAACATGAAGCCGAGGATGAAGTCCTTGTAATCGTTGGCGTCTAGGGTGCCGCGCAACTGGTTGGTTGCCGTCCACACCTTGCGGCCAAGTTGTTGCTTATCCATGAGTTGCCTCTGCGCGCCAGTCATGCCGAGTAAATCTATTGCCTCAACCGCCGAAACTTGGGACGCGCGCCGAGATGTGCAGCCATGGGAGGCCGATGGGGGAGAGTCGGCTCTGCGCGGCCGCGCCCGCACATATAGACGAAGTCAAGCAGGTGCGGATGGGCCAGTGCAACGTGCGCAACTGGACCGATGACCTTCTCCCGCTGGTGGACGACCCGTCAGATCCGCTCGGTGTTTTTGGATCTGACCACCCACACCGCGCCCCAAGCTGTAAGAGGGCTTCGATGCATAACCCCCAGCTCAGGCCGGGGGGTGCACACTTTGTCGGACTGACAGGATTTGAACCTGCGACCCCCACACCCCCAGTGTGGTGCGCTACCAAACTGCGCCACAGCCCGATCCGCTACCTAAACGGTAACTACGCAAATATTACAGCACTGTCATACGGACCCAAAACCGGCAGGTCACCAGGCGGCCACCGCTGACACCCCAGGGTTAGCGGACCACGCCGTCGACGTAGACCCAGCGCCCGGCGCGGCGCTCGAAGCGGGAGCGTTCGCGCATTACGCCGCCAGGGTGGTGGGCGGCGAACTCGACTACGCCTTCGGCGTCGAAGGGCCCGCCGCCGGCGGTATCGAGCACCTGGAGCTGGGCAAACGGCTCACCGGAGGGATCCACGGCCAAGTCCGCGGGCCGGGTTTCATCCGCCCAAGTCGATGCCACATAGGAGCCCGCGCCGCGCACGTAGGCGGTGTAGCGCGAGCGCATCAGCGCTTCAGCGGTGGGCGCTGCAGAGTCGCCGTCGATGTAGCGCCCGCAGCACGCCTCATAGGGCAAGCCCTGCCCGCAAGGGCACAAGCCCCGCACGTCAGCCCAAAGCCCGGATGCGCCAGCCATTACTTGCCCAGGCGCTCCGCGCGGTGCAGCTTGTTCTGGCGGC
>ERZ1030898.38-NODE-38-length-30016-cov-25.633590_pt1 | contig 30016 bp, 21 predicted proteins | sample MGYA00517298_ERZ1030898 | MGnify/ENA primary metagenome ERZ1030898 (study PRJEB33718, sample SAMN03159684) | human skin metagenome | collected 2014-05-20 | study: EMG produced TPA metagenomics assembly of the PRJNA266117 data set (Human skin bacterial metagenome... | reverse complement strand
CCGCCTGATGTAAGGTGTGCCACATGTCGCACAGGGCGCTTCTCCTTCTACGCCGCGGCGGGAATCAGGCCAACTAGCACGGCCGGCACCCCGTCGCGGAGTTTCTGTTGGCCGGCCGTGGAACACACACCCCCAACAAAGGAGAGCTCCAATGACCGACTTTTTCGCACCCCGCGAGATCCAGACCCCTTCCGGCCCGCGTTACGACGGCCAGCCCGCATGGAACAAGCAGCGCGGCTCGCAGATGCCGGTGGACCGCTACCTCACCTTCGCCGAAGAGGTCGAAGACATCCAGCTGCCGGACCGCACCTGGCCCGACAGGAAGATCACCCGCGCGCCGCAGTGGTGCGCCGTGGATCTGCGCGACGGCAACCAGGCGCTGATCGACCCGATGAGCCCCGAGCGCAAGCGCCGCATGTTCAACCTGCTGGTGGAGATGGGCTTCAAGGAAATCGAGGTCGGCTTCCCGTCCGCCTCCCAGACGGACTTCGACTTCGTGCGCGAGATCATCGAAAAGGACATGATCCCGGACGACGTGACCATCCAGGTCCTCGTGCAGGCGCGCGAGCACCTGATCCGCCGCACCTTCGAGGCCTGCTCCGGCGCGAAGAACGTCATCGTGCACTTCTACAACTCCACCTCGAAGCTGCAGCGCCGCGTGGTCTTCCGCAAGGACCGCGACGCGATTAAGAAGCTGGCCACCGACGCCGCGGAGCTGATCAAGACCATCGCCGCGGACTACCCGGACACCAACTGGCGCTGGGAGTACTCTCCGGAGTCCTTCACCGGCACCGAGCTGGATTTTGCCAAGGAAGTCTGCGACGCAGTGGTGGACGTGATGGGGCCGACGCCGGAGAACCCGATGATCATCAACCTGCCGTCCACGGTGGAGATGATCACCCCCAACGTCTACGCCGACTCCATCGAGTGGATGCACCGCAACCTGGAAAACCGCGAGTCCATCATCATCTCCCTGCACCCGCACAACGACCGCGGCACCGGTGTGGCCGCCGCCGAGCTGGGCTACCTGGCCGGCGGCGACCGTATCGAGGGCTGCCTGTTCGGCAACGGCGAGCGCACCGGCAACGTCGACCTGGTCACCCTGGGGTTGAACATGCTCACCCAGGGAGTGGACCCGCAGATCGACTTCTCCGACATCACCCGCATCCGCGAAGTGGTCGAGTACTGCAACCAGCTGCGCGTGCCGGAGCGCCACCCCTACGGCGGCGACCTGGTCTTCACCGCGTTCTCCGGCTCGCACCAGGACGCGATCAACAAGGGGTTGGATGCGCTGGCACAGAATGTGCGTCCAGAAGCAACGAGCTCCGACGTCACCTGGGAAGAGCTGCGCGAGACCACCTGGGAGGTGCCGTACCTGCCCATCGACCCGAAGGACGTCGGCCGCACCTACGAGGCTGTGATCCGCGTGAACTCGCAGTCCGGCAAGGGCGGGGTGGCCTACATCATGAAGACGGACCACGGCATCAACATGCCGCGCGCCATGCAGCCGGAGTTCTCCGCCATCGTGCAAAACATCACCGACTCCGAGGGCGGCGAGGTCAACTCCAAGAACATGTGGGACGCCTTCGCCACCACCTACCTGGACCTGGACGAGCCGCTGGAGCTGGCGCACTACCGCATCGACGCCGCCGAGGAGGAAGGCGAAGACACCCGCGTGGAGGCGACGGTGGTCTACGAGGGCGCCTCCCGCGAGGTCGCGGGCACCGGCAACGGCCCGATCGCGGCGTTCGCGAACGCGCTGGAGCAGGTCGGCATCGACTTTGAGGTGCAGGACTACTCGCAGCGTTCCCGCACCGCGGGCGACGACGCGGACGCGGTCTGCTACATCCACGCGGACGTCGACGGCACCTCGGCGTGGGGTGTGGGTATCGCCGGGTCGACCACGCGCGCGTCGCTGGAGGCGATCGTCTCCGCGGTGAACCGTTCGACTGCCGCGAATTAGCGCCCGCGCGTTATACTTGCGTGACTTAACCACACTTTTCAGCGGGAGGTGCGCGATGGCCATGTACGAGGTGCCTGCGGGCACCCGCCGCCTCCCCGTTGAGCATTTGCCTATCGACGTCCCTTCGGCCACCCTCACCCCGGAACTCGACGTAGTGGTCGACGGCGAGACCGTCGGGTCGGTGGACGACGCGGAGCTGGCCCAGCTAGCCGCCGCCGGCGTGACCCCAGTGGTGGCCGCCGACGGCGGTGCGGTTGTGCTGCCGCCGGCGGGCCAGGTGCTGCCGGTGAACACCCCGCCACGAGAGCCGTGGGCGCTGCTGCCCGCGGGCGAGCGCTACGTGGCGGATTTGCGCGGTTCGTTGCCGGTGGAGGCGCCGGCGCAGGTGCTGGTGTCGCTGGGTTTCGACGACGCCGGCGACATCGCGCTGTGCGTCGACGGCGACGTCATCGGCGAGCTGGACCCGGCCGCCGGCGAGGCGCTGACCCCGACGCTGCGGCGCTTGGAGGACCGCGGGCTGATCGCCGTGGCGCGCGGCTACACCACCGCGGTGGAGGGCGGCACGTCGCTGGCCGTGATCGCGGGCCCGATCCCCGGCGACGACATCCCGATCTCCCCGCTGCCGCCGATCGTGCGCGAAGTGGAGGTTGCGCACACGGCCACGAACTTCTTCGCCACCGTGGACGCGGAGGCCGCGGCACTTGAGGCGGACACGCAGGAACACCCGGACGACGCCGCCCGCGAGCCGGGCAAGGCCCGCGGACCGCTGATCGCCACCGCCGCGGCGGTCGCGGCACTCGTGCTGGTTGGTGTGGGCACCGTGGTGATGAGCTCGCCGTCGGGCCTGGAGCGCGACTCCACCTCGGCGTACCAGGAAACCGCGGAGGTCTCGCATCCGAGCAGCTCCACCAAGTCCACGGAACCCACCGCGTCGACCGAACCAAGCGAACCGACCGAATCGCCCTCGCAGTTCAGCACCGAACTGCCGGAAACGGCCCCGGGGCCGGTGGTGGAGGTCTATCAGCCCGCCCCGGCGCCTGCACCCGCGCCGCAGCAGCAAGCCCCGGCGCCGCAGCAACAGGCACCCGCGCCCGCGCCAGCCCCCGCACCGCAGCAGCAAGCCCCGGCACCGGCGCCTGCGCCTGCTCCCGCGCCCGCCCCGGCGCCTGCGCCAGCACCTGCACCAGAGCCGCAGCAGCAGCCGTACGAGTACTCCATCGGCGGGCTGAAGGTGCGCTCGAACACCAGGCTGGATCAGCCGCTGTACGAGGTGGCCGAGCCGTAAGCTACGTTGGAACGATGACTGAGAACGACTACCCCTACGTGGCGCTGTTTACCCAGGCCACGGGGATACACCCGTCGACGGGGCGCCTGCTCACCATCGACGCGGTCACGTTCGACGCCGCAGGGCGCGTGGGCGAGGAGTTCCACGCCGTGGTCAACCCCGGCACCGACCCCGGCCCCGCCCACACCCACGGCCTGACCCCGCACGACTTCGCCCAGGCCCCGCGCTTCTCCCGCTTCCTGCGCACGCTGGACAAGCTTCTCGACGGCCGCGTGCTCGTCACCCACGACTCCTCCACCACCTGGGGCTTCCTCGTCTCCGAGGCGCGCCGCGCCATGAACGCCGCGGCCCGGGCGAACCGTTCGCGCCGCGGCCGCGGCAACAGGCGCCGCCAGAGGGTCGGCCACGTCCCCAAGCCAACTGCGATCGTGGACCTTTTGGCCACCGCCCGCCGGCAAGGCCACATCCCAGTGGACACCCGCATCAACGCCGTAGCCAACCTGGTCGGCGTGGCGTCCACCCCGCCGACCGCCTCCACCGAGCGCATCGGCGAAGCCGAAGCCGATTTCTCGCGCGGCCAAACCCTGAAACTCGTGGCCATGCACCTCCAACTCGCCCCCGGCGGGCTGGTCGAGCTCAACCCCGAGGACCTGGCGCCGGACGCGTTTGGGTTGCAGCGCTCGTCGATGCGCGTGGATGCGGAAAAAGCGCCCGCCGTCGGCGCGAACCCCGGCCACCTCGGCAAAGGCGGGCTGCTGCGCGGCATGGAATTCGTCGTCTCCGACGACATCGCCCTCGACCCCGACGAACTCATCGACGCCGGCGTGCGCGCCGGGCTGACCTACCGCGAAAAACTCACCCGCGAAACCTCCGTCGCCGTCTCCGACGCCATGCAGCGCGGCGCTGAGCTGCGCGGCAAAGCCATGCACGCCCACCGCAAAGACATCCCCGTCGTCTCCGGCGAAGAATTCGCGCGGCTAGTCGGCCAGATGGCATCCGCGGAGTAGCCTTGTCCGCATGCAAGGACCCATCTCCCGCTTCCGCACCGCGGTAGCCGCCACCGCCGCCAACCTGGCCACGGCCGCCTCGCGCGCCACCGGCCGCGGCGCTGGCGGCATGATCGGCGGCCTCGTCGCCGCGGCGATCGACCCGAACATCATGGCCTCCCTCGGCGGCGGCCGCCCCACCGTGCTGGTCACCGGCACCAACGGCAAATCCACCACCACCCGCATGCTCGCCGGAGCCGTCGGCGCCAAGCACAAAGTGGCCACCAACGACGGCGGCGACAACATGGACGCCGGCATCATCTCCGCCCTCCTCGCCGGCAAGGACGCCGACGCCATCGTGCTGGAGTGCGACGAGCTGCACGTGCCCAAAGTCGCCGAGCGCCTGCAGCCGGCCGCGTTCGTGCTGCTCAACCTCACCCGCGACCAGCTCGACCGCGTCGGCGAAATCAACTCCATCGAACGCGCCCTGCGCGGCGCCGTGATGGCCCACCCGGACGCCACCGTCGTCGCCAACTGCGACGACGTGCTGATCACCTCCATCGCCTACGACCACCCGAACGTCGTCTGGGTATCCGCCGGCGCCGGCTGGACCGGCGACTCCGTGACCAACCCCCGCTCCGGCGGGCACGTCGTGCGCGAGGACGACGACTGGTACGCCGTCGAACCGCTCCCCGACGGCCGCGAATTCCGCCGCCCCACCCCCACGTACAAGGTTGAGGGGGAGACGTTGGTGGGACCGGAGGGCGTCGCAAAGCTTGAGCTCAAACTCCCCGGCCGCGCCAACCGAGGCAACGCCGCCCAAGCCATCGCCGCCGCCGTCGAAGCGTTCGGCGTCCCCCTCGATGCCGCCGTACACGCCGCCGCCGACGTGGACAACGTCGCCGGCCGCTACACCACCGTCCACCTCGGCGACCACGACGTCCACCTCCTCCTGGCCAAAAACCCCGCCGGCTGGCAAGAAGCGCTGTCCATGGTCGACCGCGACGCCGACGGCGTGGTCATCGCCGTCAACGCCCAACAAGGCGACGGCGAGGACGTCTCCTGGCTGTGGGACGTGAAATTCGAGGACTTCGGCGACACCCACGTCGTCGCCGCCGGCGAGCGCGCCACCGACCTCGCCGTGCGCCTGACCTACGGCGGCATCGGCCACGACGTCGTCCACGACCCGATCGCCGCCATCCGCGCCTGCCCACCCGGGCGCGTCGAGGTGCTGGCCAACTACACCGCGCTGCTCAACCTGCGCCGCGCGCTGACCAAGGAGGAGGACTACCGTGCCTAAACTCACCATCGGCCTCGTCCTGCCCGACGTGTTGGGCACCTACGGCGACGACGGCAACGCCCTTGTCCTGCGCGAGCGTGCGCGCCGCCGCGGCATCGAGGCGTCCATCGAGCGCGTTTTGCTTCACGACGACATCCCGCCCTCCTACGACCTCTACACCCTCGGCGGCGGCGAAGACTCCGCCCAACTACTCGCCGCGGCGCGTCTGAGCGCCTCCCCGGGTCTGCAGTCCGCGGCCGCCGACGGCCGGCCCATCTTCGCCGTCTGCGCCGGACTGCAGGTGCTCGGGCATACCTTCCGGGCTCACGGCAATGAGGTCGAGGGCGTCGGGCTTCTCGACGTCACCACCGCCCCGCTGACCCGCCGCGCCACCGGCGAACTCGCCTCCGAGCCCACCCGCGCCGGCATCACCGCCGAACTGTCCGAGCCGCTGACCGGCTTTGAAAACCACATGGGCGCAACAGTGCTCGGCCCGGATGCGTCAGCGTTGGGGCGGGTGACCCGCGGCGTCGGCAACGGCGCTGACGGCGAAGAAAAGGTCGACGGCGTCGTGCAGGGCAGCGTGATCGCCACCTACATGCACGGCCCGGCGCTCGCCCGCAACCCGCAACTGGCGGACCTGCTCATCGCCCGCGCCCTGGACATCCCGCTGGCGGAGCTGGAGCCGCTTGAGCTCGAAGCGGTGGCCAAGCTGCGCGAGGAGCGCCTGCGCTAAAACGGCATGCGTGAGCGCCGTCGTCCGATTGGGCGGCGGCGTTTCGCGTTGTCAGTGCAGGGGTGTACTTCGTGGTCCGAAGAGTTGGTCGAGTGCTCCGCGGTCGGTGTTTCTCAGGTGGTACCCGCGTGGTGAGATCCACCAGGGCGCACCTCTGATCATGGCGATGCGGCCGCGGCTCTTGCGCCAGGGGTCGTCGTCGTTGATCCGGTTGTGGTACTTACACAGCGGCACCAGGTTGTTCATGTTGGTGTAGCCGCCGTGTTTCCACGCATCCACGTGGTGAATCTCGGCACCGTACGCCCCGTGCCTACACCCGGGGAAGGCGCACACGGGTGAGACCATGCAGGCCATGTCGCGCTGCTTCTGGTTGGCGAAACGCTCGGTGTCGTACAGGTTCACCGCCCCTTCCTCCGGGTGGAAGGCTGCGACCTCCAAGACTTCGCCGAACTCTTGCTGGAGGTATTCCGCCCCGGTCATGGTGGTGCCGTCAGTCAGGGTGAGGATGACGTCGTCGCCGTCGCCGGCCATGATGCGGGCGTGTTCGGTGATCGGCACCATCACGATCGGGCGTGGTGCGGCGGCGATGACCCCGCCGGTTTTGCCTTCGACGATGCGCCAGAGCGCCTCCTCCATCTGCGCCGCGGCCGGCTGTGTGGCGTCGATGTCTTGCTTGAGGCGGTGCTCTAAGTCTGCTGCTTTGCGGTCGGTGGTGTCGATGGTGATGCGCGCCCGCCCGTTCTTCGGCGCGGAGAACGCAACCTGTTTCTTTGTCGGCGCGTTATCCTCGCGGGGCACCAGCTCGCGTGCGGCGCGCTCGATCGCGCGGTACCCGCCGGTGACATCCAACAGCTCCAGGCGCAGCCGCCACCGCTCCCCGGCGTCTTTCACGCCGCCGACGCGGCGTTCAATCAGCGCGAGCTCGTCCAGGGAGAACCCGCTGGCCTTCTGTACCGCCAAGGCTTGCTTGCGGGTGAATTTTGTGGGCCCGTAGTACACCTGCTGCATCTGATCCCAGGCGCGTGCCCGATCCGGCGCCATCCCAGCGCCCAACGCAACGGACAGGTCGAAGTGCCGCAGCGTCTCCATGGATGCTGCGGCCATCGCCTGAATGAATGCGTCGAACGGGTTCATGCCACGAACACTAAACGGCACGCAACCCCGCACAACCCCCGAACCGAAATCTGTGGATAACTCGCCACACCAGCACCAAAGTTGTCCACAGCCGCCCCCACCCTGGAACCGCGGTGCTACAACCGCAGTCTGCCGGTCAGTGCCCGGGAGAGCGTGAGCTCGTCGACAAACTCCAAGTCCCCACCCAGCGGCATGCCCGAGGCCAGCCTGGAAATGGTCAGGTCCGGAAAGTCCTTCAAAAGCCGCACCAGGTACGACGCGGTGGCCTCGCCCTCGGTGTCTGGGTCGGTGGCCAAAATGACCTCCGAAACCGCCGGCGCCTCGGTGCCCTCCAGGTCCGGCAGCACCCCGCCGATGCGCTGCAACAGCGGCGCGATCGCCAGATCCTTCGGCCCGACGTTAGCCAGCGGGTCCAGCGCCCCGCCGAGCACGTGGTAGCGGCCGGAGTATTCGCCGGTGCGCTCGATGACCTGGATGTCTTTCGCGTCTTCCACCACGCACACGAGCGCCTTATCGCGCCCGGAGTCGGCGCAGATGCGGCACACGTCCTCGCGCGAGACGTTGTTGCAGATGCGGCAGAACGTCACCCCGTCGCGCACGGCGGCCAACGCGGCGCGCAGCCTATCGACGTCCTCCGGTTCCTCCTTCAACAGATGAAACGCAATCCGCTGCGCGGACTTCGGTCCGACGCCGGGGAGGCGCGATAGCTCGTCGATAAGGTCCTGCAGTGGTCCTTCGAACACGGCGTCCTTTCACAAAAGAAAACGCGCCCGACCGCAAGGGGCCGGACGCGGTTGAGCGGGAGTTAGATGATGCCGCCGAACGGGATCTCGCCCGGGCCTGCCTGCGGTGCGCCACCCTGCGGTGCGCCGCCGCCCATCGCGCCGCCGGTCAGCGGGGCGATCTTCTCTTCGGCGAGCTTGCCGGCCTGGTTGTGGGCGTCGCGGTATGCGGCGAGGATGAGGTCCTGCAGCGACTCGATGTCGTCGGCGTCGACAGCCTCCGGCTTGATCTTGATGTCGGTGATCTCGGCGCCGCCGGTCATGGTGACGGTGACGAGTTCGCCGCCTGCGGTGCCGGTGACCTCGGTCTGCAGCAGCTCCATCTGCGCCTGCTGGAGGGCGGCCTGCACCTCGGCGGCCTGGCGGATGAGTTCCTGCATGTCTTGCGGCTGGGTCATGGTTGTCCCCTTTCGTTCGCTAATAGTTCTCGGGCCAGTCTACAACGGCTTCGCGCCGAGCTCGGCGGCGAGCAGATCCATCGCCACCTCGGTGGCGTCGCGGCGGTCCGCGGTGCCGGCTTCGTCGCGCGCCTGGTCGGCCATGTCGCGCTCTTCGTCCTCGCGGGTGTACTCGGGCACATTGCCTATCGACGCCTCCGGCACCCCCTCGTCATAGTCATACGGCTCCGGCGGCGGCGGAATTTCCTCGCGTTCGCGCTTGGCCCGCTCGGCGGCCTTCTGGCTGGCGGCGAGTGCTGCGCTGCGCCAGTCGTCCTCGCGCTTGGAGGGTGTCGGTTGCGCCGGGGCCTGCTGCTGCGGTTGCTGCTGTGGCTGTGGCTGTGGTTGTGGTTGCGTCGGAGCCTGTTGCGGCGCAGGTCGCTCCGCCGCAGGCCCGCCGATCTGGGCCGGCGCGTCCCAGCCGCTGGCCGGGGCGGGGGCGGGGTCGTCGGAGTCGGCGCTGTCGGAGCCGTTGTCATCGCTGCCGGCTTCCGCGCCCGGGTTCCACACCTCACGCTTGGCGGGGCGGCGCAGGTTCGCGGTCGACGGGTCGGTGCCGATGACGCAGCGGACCTGGATCTTCGCCCCGAGCTTCTCGGAGAGCACCGTGGCGATGTCGGTGTTGTTCTTCTCGGCGTTGATGCGCTCGGCCAGCGCGCCGGTGTGGTGGCCGACCACGAGCACGTCGCCGTCGAAGCCGAGGGGTTTCGCCTCGGTGAGCATGATCTCGGCGACCTTGTTGCGCTCGCCGACGGACTGGCGCAGCCGCGTCCAGTCCTTCTCGATGCGCTCGAACAGCTCATCCGTGTCCGGCTCCTGCTGCGGCTCCGGCTTGGGCTCAGCCTGCTGGGGCTCCGGCTTGGGTTCAGGCTGCTTGGGTTCTGCCGGCTGCGGCGGCTCCGGCTGCTCCTGCTGGCGGTTGCGCGAGCTCGCGGCGGCGGCTGCTGCGGCGGCCGCCGCGGCCGCGCCACCACCCGCGGGAGCAGGGCCGGGTTGTTGCGACGGCTGGGCCTGCTGCGGGGAAGGCGCGGGCGAAGGAACTGCCTGGGGCTGGGCAGCACCGCCAGCGCCCGAACCGGCGGCAGGGGCGGGCAGGGCTGCCCCGCCGCCCGGCTGCAGCGTCAGCAGGTGCGCGGCCATGATCTCCAGCAGCAGGCGGGGCGAGGTGGCGCCGCGCAGGCTCGCGATGCGGTCGTTGACCTCGGACGCCAACAACGCCAGGTGCTGCGGGGAGAACTGGTGGGCTTCTTGGGTGAGGATGTCGGCGCGGTCCGAAGGTGCGTCGACAAGCCCTTGCCCGAAGGCGTCCGGGACGGTGCGGATCAGCAGCAGGTCGCGCATGCGGTCGAGCAGGTCTAGGGCGAAGCGGCGGGGCTCGTGGCCGGACTCGATGACCTGGTCGATGGTGCGGTACATCGCGCTAGCGTCGCGGTTGGCGAGGGCGTCGACGGCGGCGTCGAGAAGCGTCAGGTCCGTCACGCCGAGCAGCGGCAGCGCCAGCTCGTAGGTCAGGCCGTCCTCGCCGGCGCCGGAGAGCATCTGGTCCAGAATGGACAGGGTGTCGCGCGGCGAACCGCCGCCGGCCCGGATGACCAGCGGGTAGACGTTCTCGTCGACGTGGACGCCTTCTTCCTCCACCACGTGCTGCACCAGCTCGCGCATCGCCTGCGGCGCCAGCAGCCTAAACGGGTAGTTGTGGGTGCGCGAGCGGATGGTGCCCAGCATCTTCTCCGGCTCGGTGGTGGCGAAGATGAAAATCAGGTGGGCGGGCGGCTCCTCCACGATCTTCAGCAGGGCGTTGTTGCCCTCTTTGGTGATCATGTGGGCCTCGTCAATGATGAAGACGCGGTAACGCGACTCCGCCGGCGCGAACAGCGCCCGCTCGCGCAGCTCGCGCATGTCCTCCACACCGCCGTGGGAGGCGGCGTCGAGCTCCATCACGTCCAGGTTGCCGGACCCGCCCGGCGCAAGCGCGACACAGGATTCGCACACGCCGCACGGGGTGGAAGTCGGCCCCTCGGCACAGTTCAGGGAGCGCGCCAGGATGCGCGCCGAGGACGTCTTTCCGCAGCCGCGCGGGCCGGAAAAAAGGTAGGCGTGCGAGATCCGCCCGTTGTCCAGGGCGGTCGAAAGTGGGCGGGTCACCTGCTCCTGGCCGATGACCTCGCCAAACGTTGCGGGGCGGTATTTCCTGTACAGAGCCACGCGGGCAAGTCTAGCCCGCCTGTGCCTCCGCAGCTTCCACGCAGGCGAGCAGCACGCAGGTGGCCACACCGTCCATGGCGGTGCGCACTTCATCCAGCGGCGGCAGCGACGGCGCGAGGCGGATGTTCTGGTCCTTCTCATCCACCCCGTGCGGGAAGGAGGCGCCGGCCTTGGTCAGGGTGATGCCGGCGTCCTTGGCCAGCTCCCACACGCGGGTGGCGGAGCCGTCCAGCACGTCGAGGGAGATGAAGTAGCCGCCTTCCGGCTCGGTCCACTGCGCCACACCAAACTCGCCGAGGCGGTCCTGCAAAATCCCGATGACGGCCTCGAACTTCGGCGCCAGCGATGCTGCGTGCTGTTTCATGTGCGTGTGCAACCCTTGGACGTCGCCAAGCAAACGCGCATGTGCGAGCTGGTTGACCTTGTTGGGGCCGATTCCGCGGATGGAGGCGTGGGAGGCGTACCACTCCAAGTTTGCCTTCGAGGAGGCGAAAAACGCCACGCCGGAGCCCGCGAGGGTGATCTTCGAGGTGGACGACATGTACCAGAAGCGGTTCGGGTTGCCGTGCTTTTCCGCGAGCGCGATCACGTCGGGGTTGTCGGTCTGCGCGCCGGTGAGGGTGTGGATGGCGTACGCGTTGTCCCAGACGATGCGGAAGTCGGGCGCCGCGGTTTCCATCGAGGCAAGCTTCTCGACGACCTCCGGTGCGAACGTCACCCCCGTCGGGTTACCGAACACCGGCACCGTCCACATGCCCTTGACCTGCGGGTCCTTGACCAGTTCCTCGACGGCGTCCATGTCCGGGCCGGTCGGGGTCATGGGCACCTGGACCATCTCGAAGCCGAAGTGCTCGGTGATGGAGAAGTGGCGGTCGTAACCCGGCACCGGGCAGATCCACTTGACGGTTTCCTCGTCCTTCCACGGGCGCGGCGAGTCGTTGTTGCCCCAGATATAGGACCAGGAGATCAGGTCGAACATGATGTTCAGGCTGGAGGAATCGCCCGCGATGAGGTTGTCCGGGTCGATGCCGAGCGCCTCCGCCCACAGCTCGCGGATGTCCGCGATGCCGTTAAGGCCCCCGTAGTTGCGCACATCCACGCCGGTGTTGTCGGTGTAGTCGCCCTCCCCAGGCAGGGAAAGCAAGGCGTTGGAGAAGTCGAGCTGCTCACTCGACGGCTTGCCGCGCGTGAGATCCAGGTTGAGGTTGCGGGCCTTGAGCTCGTCGTACTGCTGGCGGGTGCGCTGCGCCAGCTCGGAGAACTGGGTGGGATCGAGATCCGAAAGAGACATGGGTTACATCGTAGCGCGCATTAAAAAGGGACCCCACGCACCTGCCAGAGCTCGCTGACCCTTGCTGCGTTCCCGCCCTAGGGGAGTTCACAAGATAACACCGCGTGGGATCCTGTCCGATACTGTAGCCATGTTGGCCCCCGATAAACAAGCCAAGCGCACGAACGCCGGATGCGCTGCGGTTTTGGCGGTGGGCGCGGGGTGGTCTAATATATCGCAAGACGCTTTCGAGTGTCGCTGGAGGATTCGACTAGCGGCCTATGTCACACGCCTGGAACGCGTGCGGGTTTCACGACCCTCGTGGGTTCAAATCCCACATCCTCCGCCAAATCCGAAGCCGGCGCCCCGCGGGGTGCCGGCTTCAACGCATATACTCGCGTGGCATGATCGACGAACGCCTTTTTGAAGCCATCAACCAGCAGGTCACCGAGGAGTACGCGGCGGCCTACATCTACCGCCACCTGGCCAACGAGATGGATGCGCTGTCCTTTCCCGGCCTCTGCGAGTGGTTCACCGCCCAGGCCGCCGAGGAGTGCGAGCACGCGCAGAAGTTCGCGCAGCACCTGATTGACCGCGGAGCGCGGGTTGTGCCCCACACCATCGAGATCGACGCGCCGGCAATCACCGGCCCGCTCGACGCGTTCAAGGCCGCGCTCGAGCACGAGAAGAAGGTCTCGGAGCAGATCCGCACCATCACCCGCCTGGCGGACGAGGTGGGCGATCTGGAGTCCCGCCCGTTGCTCAACTGGTTCCTCAACGAGCAGATTGAAGAAGAGGCCACTGTGGGCGAGATCGTGGACCAGCTCGAGCTCGTCGGCGCGGACGGCTCGGGGCTTTTGCGTATCGACGCCCGCCTGGCCGGCCGCCCCACCCCCACCCCTGAAGCGCAGTAAGTAAACTCCGCGCGAACTTCCGGCGAATTCCCAGCTACATCGCCCTCCCCCGGTAGCGGACCGGCCGCACACGCTCCACACTGTGGGGCGTGTACGGGTGTGAGCGGAGGCAACCGGAGGGCGTCGATAGGCAAAAGCGCCTGTCCCGACGCGGTTTCCTGCGCACCGCCGCTGTGGCGACGTCGGCGGCGGGTGCGGCGGTGGCGGTGCCGAGTGCGCAGTCGCAGAGCACGCTGCCCACGAAGCCGGTGCCCGTGGAAATGGAGCTGCCGCCGCTGCCGTTCGTGCACGGTGTGGCCTCCGGCGACCCGCTGCCGGACGCGGTGGTGATTTGGACGCGCATCACCCCCGACGAGCACGCGATGCCCGGCTCCGGCGGCGGCGCCAACACCCGGGTGCGCTGGCAGGTCGCCCGCGACGCGCAGCTTCGCGACGTTATCGCCGAAGGCGAAACCGAAAGCCGCGTGGAGCGCGACCACACTATCCACGTCGACGTGCGTGGTCTGGAGCCGGACACCGTCTACTACTACGCGTTCACCGTGGCAGACGGCCCGCACGAAGGCGCCGCCTCCCCGCTCGGCCGCACCAAAACCGCACCCGTTGGCCACGTGGACCGGCAGCGCTGGGCCGTGGCGTCGTGCGCCGACTGGGAATCCGGCTTCTTCACCGCCTACAAGGACATGGCGGCCCGCGGCTGGGACGGCGAGCTGGACCTGACCGTCTTCCTCGGCGACTACATCTACGAATACGCCCAGTACGAATACGCCGGCTACGGGCCCGTGCGCCTGCACCAGCCCGCCCACGAAATTGTCACCCTGGCGGACTACCGCACCCGCTACGGCCGCTACCGCACCGACCCCAACCTGCGCGACGCGCACGCCGCCCTGCCGTGGGTGGTGGTGTGGGACGACCACGAGATCGCCAACAACAACTGGCGCGACGGCGCCGACAACCACAACGCGGACGAGGGCGACTTCCACACCCGCCGCGACGCCGCCATGCGCGCCTACTACGAGTGGATGCCGGTGCGCCTGACCGAAACCTCCGACGAGGGCCACATCTACCGCTCCCTGCAATTCGGCGACCTGGTGGAGCTGACCATCATGGACCTGCGCACCTACCGCGACAAGGAATTCTGGCGCGGCGGCGCCCGCCAGACCGGCGACGCCCGCACCATGCTCGGCTCGGAGCAATACGACTGGCTCATCGACACCCTCGAGCGCTCCACCGCGGCGTGGAACGCGCTGGGCAACTCGGTGATGTTCTCCCCGCTGCACATCGGCGCGGCGTTCAACCACGCGGCCACGCGTCCCGTCGCTAAGTCACTCAGCGCGAACATCGTGCCGGCGCAGGCGCCGATTCCCGAGCTCAACGACATGCCGCTCAACGGCGACCAGTGGGACGGCTACGACTTCGAGCGCCGCCGCCTGATCAACACCCTGGGCCGCCTGGGCAAGAACCCGATCTTCCTCACCGGCGACATCCACTCCGAGTGGGCGCACACCATCACCCACGGCGGCGAGGAAATCGGCTGCGAGATCGTCTGCTCCTCCATCACCGCGCCCAACGTGGCGGAATCGACGAAGATCCGCGCCGGCCACCCCGTCTTCAGCGCGGCGTGCGGCTACCTGCGCGCCGCGAACCCCAGCCTGCACCACGTGGCGCTGGACACGCACGGCTACACGGTCGTGGACATCACGCCCGAACAGGTGGACACGCAGTGGCTTCGCGTGCACAACATCCTCGACCCGGCCTCCCCCGTCTCCCCCGGCGCGGCCTTGACGTGGCGCAAGGGCGAGGGCTTCGGGCAGTAACCTATCCCGCCCACACCCACGGCTCGCGCGAAAGCTGCTCCGGATCAAATTCCTCCAGTAACTTCTGGACGTTCGAAATCCCCACGTAGCCGAGCGATTCCGCGATTTGCGACACAACATCTTCCACGCTGTTATCGCGCAGCATCTCCCGCAATGTCACCGCCCCATCCCGCTTTGCCAATCGACGCCCCTCCGGCCCCAACACGAGCGGAACATGAATATAAACGGGAACTGTGAGCCCCAAGCGGTCGAATAAGTACGCCTGAGCCGGCGCTGAAAACAACAGATCGTCGCCGCGCACAACCTGGTCGACGCCCTGGTAGCCGTCGTCGACGATCACGGCCAGGTTGTACGCCCAGTCCCCCGCCTGCGCCTGGTCGATGCGCCCGCCGCGCTTCAAGATCACATCGTCCACCGGACCTGTGTATTCGCCCTGGTAGAAGTCGCGCACCGTCCACTCCCTCACGTGCGCGCGCAGCCTGATTGCCGGGAGGCGGCCTTCGGCGTGGAGCTCGGAGCGTCGAAAAGCTCGCTGCTCTTCTGAAAGATCGCGGCAGGTGCCCGGGTACATGCCGGGCTGCGCATGGGGCGCGGAGGCGGCCTCGCGGATGTCGCGGCGGGTGCAGTAACACTCGTAGGTGTCCAGGCGGCTAAGCGCTTCGGCGTACGCGTCGCCCCGATCGTGCTGGTAAATCACGGGTGGATCGAAGTCGAGGCCGAGCATCTTGAGATCCTCGATCTGACGCTGCGCGGACTCCGCTGACGAGCGCTCCGAATCGATGTCCTCCACGCGCAGATAGAAGTTGCGGCCCGTCTGCCGCGCGAACAACCACGCCAACACCGCGGTGCGGAGGTTGCCGAAGTGCAGATCGCCGCTGGGGCTCGGGGCGTAGCGGCCGGCGGGAGCTTGAAAATCAGGCATGTGTGCCATGATAAAGCGCATGTCACCCCGCGTTTCCCGCTCCCCGTACCCCTACCTGCTCGCCCTGTTCTGCGCAGTGTTTCTGATCTCCAACATCACCGCGCAAAAAGGAGTCGCTCTCGGGCCGCTGATCACCGACGGTGCGTTCTTCCTCTTCCCCATCTCCTATGTCATCGGCGACGTCATCGCCGAGGTCTACGGGTTTCGCGCGGCGAGGCGAGCGGTGTTCACTGGGTTCGGCATCGCCGTCGTCGCAGTCCTGTCCTTCTACATCGCGATCTGGCTGCCTGCCGCCGAGTTTTACGACATGGACGACACCTTCGCCGCCGTCCTCGGCCTCCTGCCGCAGATCGTGGCTGCGTCGCTGACCGGGTACGTGGTGGGGCAGCTGCTCAACGCGTGGGTGCTGCAGCGGATGAAAGACCGGCTTGGTGCCGGGCACCTCTGGGCGCGACTGATCGGCTCCACCGTGGTCGGCGAATTCGCGGACACGCTACTGTTCTGCTCCATCGCGGCCAGCGTCATCGGCATCGACTCGGCCGGGGCGTTTATGAACTACGTGGTGGTCGGCTTCGTGTGGAAAACCGCCATGGAGGTGCTGCTGCTTCCGGTGACGTACCCGACCATCGCAGCGGTGCGCCGGGCCGAGGAGCGCGCGGCGGCGTAGGAGGTTTGGATACTTTGCGCACAAACCCTGAGGAAGGGAGCCAGAGTATGCGCGGATTTTGCGCGTACTAGGGGCAGCTTGCTCAGGGTTTGTGCGAGAGAGAGTCGGCAGGCTCAAAAGCCAAACGCAGATCGAGCGCTGCCAGGATCTTAAGCAACGTTGCCACCGTCGGATTGCTTACCCCGTTCTCAATGCGGCTCAACTCCGCCTGCTGAATCCCCGCTGCATCAGCTACAACCTGCTGGGTCGCACCACAATTCTTCCTCGCCGCAGCGAGAGCCGCTCCGACGGCTTGACGCTCCGCAAGTTCGGAAGCAAATGCACGCCCAGCCGTCTCACGTACTACCTCGGCTTGAGGTGATGCCTTGTCCCTGAAGGGCCGCACAAAGTCTTCGTAGTTCGTAGTGGCCATTTCCCAACCCCGTCCTCGTGAATCAATAACCAGCACACTCACATTATGTGTCATACCACATAACGTCAATATGATTGTTGTCGATGCCAGCTCGCCAACGTGGCTCTAGCAGCCTTGATCTCCTTCTGCTCTTGCTTTTGCGACGGTGCTCGTAACTTGTTGTAACCGCCGAGGAGGAGGACGACTCGATCACCGTAAAACGTGCAGTAGATACGGATCAGGATTCGCTTCTTTCGCCATCGGTTGGGCAAGCTTTCGACCGATTCCGGAGACCCATACTCTCGAAGAATCGTTTCCAGATTGCGCCTGATTCTCAACTCATAAAGACCCTGGCCTAAGCTCTTCCCCCATTCGCTGGCGCAGATGTCAATACCCAGCGGCACAAGAACGTGCTGAATCGCCGCGTCCACTACCGCGCGTTCTGCTTCATCCAGACGTTTAAAAAACCGCGCGAAGTTGCCCTCGTTGAAGATTTCAATCTGCCACGTGGAATTATCCACGAACCCCCCCAATGTCTGCCCACAGAGATTTTCACAGTAGTGGACGCGTGGCAACCTTGCTGTCTGAAACATTGGCTAGCGGCGGACTGGCTCTACCCCACAGCCAAGGATCCAGCTACAAGGAGCCAGCTATCCGGCGAAAAATCGCGGTTAGCTGGACCCTTGTAGCTGGAAACGCGGAGAGAGGGGTCGCGGGCGGGGCAGAGAGGGGCGCGGGCGGAAACGCGGAAACAACGACCGGCGCGGAGGGCCCCTACTTGCGCTGACCCGCGTAGTAGCGGCCGAGGAACTCGTCGCGGTAGGCCTCGTAGTCGCCGGCGTCGATGGCGGCGCGGATGTTGTCCACCAGCCGGATCATGAACTCCAGGTTGTGCATGGTGCAAAGCGTGCCGGCCAAATACTCCTTGGCTTTGAGCAGGTGGTGGATGTAGGCGCGGGAGTAGTTCTCGGAGACGTAGCCGCCGAACTCCTCGTCCACGCCAGAAAAGTCGCGCTTGAACCGGGCGCCGGCGAGGTTCATGCGTCCGTCCAGGGTGTACACCCCGCCGCGGCGGCCCAGGCGGGTGGGTGCGACGCAGTCGAAGGTGTCGGCGCCGGCTTCGACTGCGGTGAAAATGTCGTCGGGCTCGGAGATGCCCAGCAGGTGCCGGGGCATCGAAACGGGCAGCTCGTCGGTGACCCAGCCGACGATGGTGCCCAGGTTTTCCTTCTCCAGTGCGCCGCCGATGCCGAAGCCTCCGAAGCCGCGGCGGCCCTCGTCGCGGGCCTCCTTATCCAGGTCCAGCAGCCCCCGCACCGCCTGCCGGCGCAGGTCCTCGTATTGGGCACCCTGGACCACGCCCCAGAGGGATTGGAGGGGTTTGTCGGAACGTGCCGTCGTTAGGCGGTCATGCTCCAGCAAGCACCTGCGGGCCCAGCGGCGGGTGCGCTCGACGGAATGTTCCTGGTAGGCGCGGGTATCCACGAGGGTGGTCAGCTCGTCGAAGGCGAACATGATGTCGGCGCCCAGCTGGTGCTGGATCTGCATGGACACCTCGGGCGTGAAGCGGTGGGACGAGCCGTCGATGACGGATTTGAAGTCCACGCCGTCGTCGTCCACGCGCGCCATGCGGTCTTTGTTGGCGGCGCGGATATCACCCTCGGTCAGTCCGGCGACGTCCATGGCCAGGACTTTCTTAAACCCGACGCCGAGGCTCATCACCTGGAAGCCGCCGGAGTCGGTGTAGGTGGGCCCGTGCCAGTTTTCGAAGGCGGCCACGCCCCCGGCCTCGTCCACGATGTCGGGGCCGGGCTGCAGGTACAGGTGGTACGCGTTGGACAGGATGGCCTGCGCGCCGGTTTGGCGGATCTGCTCCGGGGTGAGCGTTTTCACGGTCGCCTTGGTGGCCACGGGGATGAACGCGGGAGTTTGGATCGAACCGTGCGGGGTGTGGATCACGCCGGTGCGGCCGTGGCGGCCCGGCGCGGGCTCGAGTTGGGTGTGGGCCTCAAACGTCACGTCGGTCATGCGTGTTCCTTTTCTAGTTCGGTGCCCTCGACGTCCACTTCGGGCAGGAGGCGGTCGAGCCATTTCGGCATCCACCAGGTGGAGCGACCCAGGATGTACATGGTGGCGGGGACGAGGGCCATGCGGATAAAGAAGGCGTCGAAAAGCACGGCGACGCCGAGGGCGAAGCCGAAGATCTGGATGAACGGCAGTGGCTGGTCCAAAAAGGCGATGAACACGGCGATCATGATGATCGCGGCGGCGGTGACCACGCGTGCGCCCTGCGCGAAGCCTTCGACGGTGGATTCGTGGACTGCGCGAAGCTTATCGACGTTTCCACGTTTCAGATACGCCTCACGAATGCGCGTGACCAGGAAGACCTGGTAGTCCATGGCCAGGCCGAAGGTCACGCCGATCATGAAGATGGGCAGGAACGACAGGATGGGCCCCGGGGTGTTGACCAGGCCGAACAGCCCCTCCTGGAAGACCAGGACGGTGACGCCGAACGCGGCGCCGACCGAGAGCAAAAAGCCCAGGCCGGCCACGAGCGGCACGAGGATGGAGCGGAACACCACCATCAGCAGCACGATGGCCAGGCCCACCACGATGGACAGATACAGCGGCATGGCCTCGGCGAGCTCTTCGGTGATGTCCATCTGCACCGCGGTCAGGCCGGTCAGGCCGATGTCGGTGCCGGTGGCGTCTTCCACCTGGCCGATCACGTCGCGCACGCCGTGGGCGACGGCGAGGGTGCGCTGCTCCTCGGGGCCGCCGTCCGGGGTGGCCAGGATCTGCGCGGCGGTCAAATCGTCGTTGGCGCCGATGAGCTGGGCGTGGGTGATGCCGCCGACGGCACCGACTTCGCCCACGGTGTAGATGAAGCTGGCCATCGCGGCCTTTTCGGCGTCGCCGCCGGCCTCGTCCGGGATGGCGTCCATGTACGGCTGCAGGATCTCCGAGTCCGGGTTGACGCTGTGCGCGTCCACGACCAGAAGCAGCGGGGCGTTCACGCCGGGGCCGAAGCCCTCGGCCATCAGGTCGGCGGATTTGCGCTGGGTGGTGTCCAGGTTGGAGGTGGTGTCAGACGGCAGCGCCATCTCCAGGTTCAGCACCGGGATGCTCAGGGCGCTGAGGCCCAGCACCACCACGGCCATGACCAGGCCGGGGGCCTTTTCCACGAAGCGGACCCAGCGCCGGCCCATGGAGTTTTCGTCCAGGTTCTTGCCCGGGCGCTTGCCGGGCCCGGGGTTGCCGGCAAGTCCGGGGATCTTGCCGGCGAACGCCTTCGTGCTCCACAGGCCCAACAGCGCGGGCACGAGGGTGAGCGCCACCAGCACGGAAATCGCGACGGTGGCCGCGGCCGCCAGGCCCATCCAGGTGAGGAACTCGATGCCCGCCAGCGCCAGCGCCACCAACGCCGTAAACACCGTCGTGCCGGCGAAGACCACCGAGGAGCCGGCGGTGCCCACCGCCATGCCCGCGGCCTCGTCCGGCGGTAGGTCCCGCGCCTCCTGCCGGTAGCGGGAGAGGATGAACAGGGCGTAGTCGATGCCCACAGCCAAGCCGATCATCACCGCAAGCACCGGGGTGACGTTGTTCAGCTCCACCCAGTGCGTGGTCAACAGCACCAGCAGTGCGCCGATGCCCACGCCCACCACGGCGGAGATCAGCGGGATCACGGACGCGGCCAGCGAGCCGAAGGTGACCACCAGCACCACAAACGCCACGCCCAGGCCGACCAGCTCGGAGGTGGTCTTCACCGCGATCGGGTCGCCGAAGCCGGCGCCGCCGGCCTCCACCTGCAGCCCGGCGTCGCGGCCCAGCTGCATGGCCTCAGTCACCACATCGCGGTCCGCCTGATCCACGGACATCGAAGACGGGGCATCGAAGTCGAAGGTGGTGTAGCCGATGCGTGCGTCGTCGGAAAGCATCCGCATGTTGTGCGCGTCGGCCTCTGCGCGCTCGGACGGCATGCCCATCTGCGACATCTGGTCGATGATGGTGCGCTGCAACTCATCGTTGACCTGCACCGGGTTGCCGAAGCGCTGCCCCTCCACGCCCAGGTGGTCGCGGATGTAGCCGACGGTCTGATCCATCGCTGCCATGTGCTCCGGGGTGTCCAGCCGCTCGCCCTCCGGCGCCGCAAAGACCAGGTTCACGCTCGGCGCGGTGGCCACGTTGCCCGCATCGGGAAAGTTCTCCTCCATGGAGTCCAGCGCGTCAATGGCCGGGGTGTTCTCGATGGCGAACTCGTCCGTGAACGGCTTCATCAGCGACAACGCGCCGGCGGCCGTCGCCCCGAGCAGCAACAGCCAGGCGACGATCACCCGCCACTTGTGCAGGTACGACCAGCGCCCGAGTTTGTACAGCAGTTTCGCCACGTAAAAGACCCGTTCCTTCCCGCCCGCGGCCCGCGCGAGCGTAACCCGGCCCATCCTAGTGGCCACCCCCGACATGCGAAAAGCCCCCGTTTCCGGGGGCTTGACGCTTTGGCGGTAGCGGCGGGATTTGAACCCGCGGAGGTTTTACCCTCACTCGCTTTCGAGGCGAGTACCTTCGGCCGCTCGGACACGCTACCGCCGAACAGATTAACGGCAGCGCTGCCGGATAACCAAATTAGCGGTCAGCCTCGTTCTCAGCCTCGTCGCGCTTGTCCTCGACCTTAGCGGCGACCTCGTTGGCCTTGTCCTTGATAGCGTCGCCAGCCTCGGAGAGCTTCTCCTTGGCTGCGCCAGCCAGCTGGTCAGCCTTGCCCTCGTTAGCCAGGCCCTCGTTGTCGGTGAGGTTGCCCAGAGCTTCCTTAGCGCCGCCCTTGAGCTGGTCTGCCTTGTCCTCAATACCCATGATGTTCTCCTTTGTTCGTTGGAATCAGTTAGGTGCCCCACTATAGGTACGAATGGCGCGGCGTTGGGTAACGATTCAATTACTCCTCAGACCTTCAAAGAACTCCCCCAGCAAGCAGGCAGCTTCCGCCTCCAGCACACCCGCGCGCACCTCGGGCACGTGCAAGTGGCGCGGGTCCCGGATCGCGTCCAGCACGCTGCCCACCGCGCCCGTCTTCGGCTCCCACGCGCCGAAGACCAGCGAGGACACCCGCGCCCCCAGGATCGCTCCCGCGCACATCGTGCACGGCTCCAGCGTCACCACAAGCTCGCAGCCGTCCAGCCGCCACGCCCCCAATGTCCGCGCGGCGTCGCGGATCGCTTCCACCTCGGCGTGGGCGGTGGGATCGCAGTTCGCTTCTCGACGGTTCACGCCCCTGCCCACCACCTCGCCCGCGGCATCAAACACGACAGCGCCCACCGGCACGTCGCCGGCGGGAGTCTGTTTGGCGGTCTCGAGCGCGACGCGCATGCGCTCCTCGGCGCGCCGCAGGCTAGCCGACAACGTCGTCCAACTCGTCGCCGAACCCGAGCTCGTCGGCGATTGACTGGGCGAGGTCGGCCGGGTCCGCGTCGTCGTCAAGCAAAATGCTCATCTGCTCCTCCGACAGGCCGAGGTCCGCGAGGATGTCGAAGTCCCCGTCCGCCCACGCGTCCACATTGTCCAGCTCGTCCGGGTCGATGTCCGGGATCTCTGCGCCCGCCTCATCCAGGATGTCCGCGGCGAAATCGTCGTCCACCGCCATCGTCGCGTCCGAGATGAGCACGCGGGTCTGTGACGGCCCCGGGCGCACGATGACCAGGTAGTCCTCCTCCACATTGAGCAGCGCAAAGGCCGGCCCCTCCGCGCGGAGGTTGCGAACCGCGGTGATGGAGGTGGAAAGGTCCGAAAAGTCGTCGTCGAACTCGCGCACACGCCACGCGCCGCCGGTGCGCTCGACGGTGACTGCGTACCCGTCCGGGAAATCCTGGCTCATGGTGACGAAGCGTAGTCCGCGCCCGCGGAGGTGTCACTAGACTGTGTGCGGTGACTACCCATCAGCTGCCCCCAGTGTGCATTGTCGGCCTCGGACTCATCGGCGGATCGCTCATGCGTGACCTGCAAACGCGTGGCGAGCGCGTCTACGGCTTCACGCTGCACGGCGCAGGGGCCGCGCGCAGGGACGGCTTCGACGTGTCCGACTCCGTGGAGGAGGTGCTGCGCCGCGCCGAGGACGACGGCGCGTTGGTGGTCGTGGCGGTGCCGATGCGGGCCGTGGCCTCGGTGCTGGACCAGGTGGCCGAGTTCGCCCCCTCGTGCGGCATCACCGACGTGGTCAGCGTGAAAAAGCCGGTGTACGACCTCATCGTCGAGCGCGGGCTGGAGTCGCGCTACGTGGGCGGGCACCCCATGGCCGGCACGGAATTTTCCGGGTGGACTGCTTCCCAGGAGGGGCTGTTCGCCAGCGCCGCGTGGGCCGTGACCTTCGACTACGCCCGCGAGCACCCCGGCGACCCCGCGTGGGCCGAGCTGTTCACCGTGGTCTGCCGCATGGCCGCGGTGGTCGGCGCGGAGGCGGTGCCGGTCTCGGTTGACCGCCACGACGAAGCTGTCGCCCGCGTGTCCCACCTGCCCCACGTGATCGCCGAGGCGCTGGCGCTGGTCGGCGACCACGGCGGCACCCTGGCGCAGTCCCTGTCCGCCGGGTCCTTCCGCGGCGCCACGCGCGTGGCCAGCACCGACCCGGATCTGGTGCGCAACATGTGCGAAACCAACGCGGAGTCCCTGGTGCCGGTGCTGGACGAGTTCATCGCCCTCATCCAGGGCGCCCGCGATTCACTGTCCGGCGAGAGCAGCTCGCTCGAGGACCTGACCAAGTCCGGCCACCGCGCCCACCTGCGCATGGCCGCGCGCAAGGGGGCGCGGCGCGAGTCGGTCTCGCCCGTGGAGATCTCCTCGCGCCCGATCATGCGCGTGCACCCGGGCACCCCGGGCTGGGAGAAGCAGCTGGTGCAGATCGAGTCCGTCGGCGGGCGCGTCGAGGTGTTCTAGCGGTCTGGGATGACAAAAGGCGGCTCCCCTGAGTTGGGGAGCCGCCTTTTGTGTTTTACGCGGTCTTACTGGTTCTCGCGGCGGCGGCCCAGCGCCAGGTAGGCGCCGCCGATGAGCACGGACAGCACGCCGAGCGCGATGATTGCGCGCATCGGGGTACCGGTATCCGCGAGATCACCGTCGCGCTCCTTGTCGGAGGAGGTGGTGCGGGTGGTCGAGTTCGACTTGGCCACCTTGGTGGAATTACCGCTGCGGGTAACCACCTTCGCGGACGGGGTCACGCTGGTGGAGCGGCCCGTGGAACGACCCGTGGTCTTGCTGGAGGTGACCTTCGTGCCGCCGAACGTGGTCTTGGTGCTCTTGGTGCTCTTCGAGCCGCCCATGCCCGCGGCACCCGCCAGGCCGCCAGCGCCAGCCAGGGCTGCTGCCGGGGCGAGGAAGGACGACGCCATCGGACGAACCTGGTCGATGACCTTGAGCACCTGGTCCGGCTTGCTCAGCGTGGAGGACGGGGTGGCCTTCGGGTCACGCGGGAGCACGAGCTCTGCCTTGTTCTCATCACGACGGATGAGCACCTCAGTGTTCTTGTAACCCTTCGGAGCTTCCTTCAAGGTCAGCTGGATGAGGTTGCTATCGCGGGAATCCTTCTTCAGGTCGATGCCAATGCGGCCACGGCCGTTGGCGTCGGTAGTGCCGACTACGCGACCGTCCTCACTCTTGAACTCGGCGCCCTCAACCAACTTGTCATCAGCGGTCTTGACGAGGACATCCACCTCGAAGAAGTTGTCCTTGGACTCAGTTTTCTTCGTGGTGGTCGTCGACGTCGACGTGTCCTTCGGGTCGCGCGGAAGCACGAGCTCGACCTTGTCCTCGTCGCGGCGGATGAACACCTCGGTGTTCTTGTAACCCTTGGGAGCTTCCTTCAGGCTCAGCTGAATGGGGTTGTTGTCGCGCGAGTCCTTCTTCAAGTCGATGCCGATTCGGCCGCGGCCGTTGGCGTCGGTGGTGCCGATCACGCGGCCATCCTCACTCTTGAACTCAGCGCCCTCGATCAGCTTGTCGTCGGCGGTCCTGACCAGGACATCCACCTCGAAAAAGTTGTCCTTGGACTCAGCCTTCTTCGTAGTGGTCGTCGACGTCGGCGTGTCCTTCGGCGCGGCCCCGGTGGTGGTGGCGGAAGCGTTCTCGCCCTTCGGAAGGACGAACTTCACGGACTTAGCGCCGCGCTGAACCTCAGCCACGGAGGTGCCCCAGCCTTCCGGCGACTCGGCAACTGCCAGGTTGTAAGCCTCTTTACCACGGGAGGCATCGTCCACCTTGAGGGAAACCTTGCCCTTGCCGGTCTCGTCGGTGTTGCCGTCGACGGTGCCTTCCTTGCTGACGAAGGTCACGCCCTGCACCGGACGGCCATCGTCGGTGACGACCTCAACATCGAGCTCGAGGACCTCGGGGGCCTGCTCGCCGACGCTCGGGGCCTTCTTGGACGGGGTCGGCTCAGCGGTGGTGGTCGCGGAAACCGTCGGCGTACCAGCCTCAGTGGTCGGCTGGCCGGAGCCGGCAACAGGTGTCTCGCCTGCGGCGGACTCCGGCTTCGCCTCCAGGCCAGCCACGGCCTTGTAGTTGTCCTCGTCGGTGCGGTCCGTCTCGACGTCGACGATCTTGCCGTCTTCAAGCCTCACAGCGTTGCCTTCGCCGTCGGCGAAGAAGGTGGCGTCGTCGGCCAGGTAGGCGTACTCGAACGCGGCGACATCGGCCAGGTCGACGCCCTTGGCAACCTCAGCCGGAGCCTCGGTCGCCTTCGCGTCCTTCACGTTCAGGGTGTAGCGCGTCGCCTTGCCGTCCTTAGCAGCAAGGGCGACCAGCTCAGCGTCCTTGTCGGTCGGAGCCCACGCAAGCTCCGGCAGGTCGCGCACGCCCTCGACGGGCTTCTTCACAAAATCGAGGTTCTTCGGCTTGCTCTTCGGACCGGTTTCGTCGTTGGCGAGGTCCTTGGTGTAGACGTTCTCGCCGTCGAAAAGCACGAGCGTGCCGTCCTGAGTGAAGGCTGCGGAGGTGATCTCCTTGGTATCCACGCCCGGGATCTTCCCCAGGTCCTTCAGGTTGCCGGTCTGCGGGTGGATGCGCAGCAGGTGACCCTCGTTGGACACGGCGTAGAGGCGGCCGTTGGTCGGGTTGCTGGCCACAGCGCTGTAGGTGTGGTCGTCCGAGGTGTACTCCACACCCGAGGTGCCGGAGCCGGCAGCCGTCGCCGACACGATCAGGGAGGCGAAGCCCTTGAGGATGTCGGCCCACTCCTGCGCGGTGTCCTCCTTGGTTGTGGGGGCAACCTTGCTTGGCGACGCCTCCGGGGAGCCCTCCGCCGGCTTCACCGCGGACGCAGCATTGCTCGAAGTCGGTGCCGAAACAGAGGTGGAAGACGACTCCGAAGCGACCGGAGTGGCGGAGCTAGTGCCCTCCGTGGACACGACCGGCGTCTTCGACGTCGTGGACTCCGAGGACGGAGACGTGGTGTCCGCCTTCGCGACGGGCACCAGCGTCAGCGTGCCCGCGACAGCAGCGGCGAGCGACAGCCCGGCGATGCGGTTGACCTTGGAGTTTGAAGCCATTATTACCTCTCGAATGTGAAAAAGCGCGCGAAAGCCCAAAAAGCACCTACGAATGTATACGTTTCAGCGCGTCGTCTCAATATTTAAAACCTGTAAAAACACAGCACCCCGGATTCGCCGATGCGTATCGACGAGACCGGGGTGCCGCTTAGATCTCAACCACGGAGCGGGGCCTTAGTTGGCGGCCTCTTCCGGCTGGTTGTCAGCCTCAGCCTCAGCCTCTGCTTCAGTCTCAACCTTCTTGGAGCTGGAGCCCTCAGCGCTGGAACCTTCAGCGCTGGAGACCTCAGCGTCCTTGGCGGAGCTGCCGCCCTCCTTCGGCTCGGCCCAGCCCAGCTCACAGCTTGCGTAGTACAGGCCAGTGAGCAGACCAGCCAGCGCCAGCAGCGCCACGCCACCAGCGGCTGCGGGGGCAGCCGGGTTGATCTCTGCCAGCTGGCGGTTCACACCGTCGATCTGTGCCTGGATCTCGTTCATCCACTGCGGACGCTCGAAGTTGAAGCCGTTGCCGAAGCTCGTCTCCGGCAGGGCCTGGCGCAGCGCCGCGTTGGCCTGAGCGGAGACCTGGTTCAGCTCGTCCTCGAACATCACGCCGATGCCGCCCATGACGGCACCGAGCAGGCCGAGCGGAACCAGCCACGCCACCGGGTTGGACACGGAGGACGCAGACGCCAGGCACTTGCCCAGGGAGCTGCCTTCCTCTTCATCCTGAGCGGCGCCGCCCTCAGAGATACCTGCGGTACGCGGAGTCTCCAGCTCGAGGTTGATGAACTGTGTGCCCTCCTCGTTCGCGAGTTCCCCAGAGACCTCGAACTCCTTGGACTCGAGGACAGCACCCGGATCGAAGGTGTTGTTCTCCGGATCCTTCGGATCGACCAGGCGCAGCTTGCCCGGGCTGTCAATCTTCACCGTGTACTTGCCGTACGGCGTTGCTTCGAACAGGACGTTGCCGTTCTCGTCGGAGTCGCCCGCGAAGGACGGCGTGCCGTCGGACGGCGCCAGAGAGATCTTCAGGCCGGTCAGGGCCTCATCCGGATCCTGCTTGCCGTTGCCGTTCTCGTCGACCCAAGCAACAACCTGGACGTCGTTGGAATCGATCTCTGCGCCCTCGGAGACCACAACGTGGGCGTTGCCCTTGATGTTGTCCTTCGGGGAAATGATCAGCACGGACGACGGATCCTCGCCGTACTCCGGCTCGCCGGTGTAGCTGTCACCGCGGCCCGGACGTGCCGGCAGCTCGCCACGAGCCTCAGCGGCGTTGTGGTGCTTTGCACCCTCCTTGAGGCCCTCCGGCAGCTCGGCGGTGAAGATGACGCGCTCGCCCGGCAGCAGGGTGCCGTCGAAGTCCTCCGGCGCCTTGACATCGAGGTCGTAGCACTGGCTGTCCTCGGTCTTATCGGACGCCTTTGCAGGCTCACACTTGTCCTCGTCGACGCCGTCCTCGTAGACGATGTCGGTGAGAGAAACATTCACCATCGGTGTGGAACCGGTGTTGGTCACCTCGTAGGTGAAGCCCAGCGGCGAGTTCGCCTCGGCCTTCACCGGCTTATCCTTGTTGGTGGCGAAGCGGGCGTTGACCTTCTTCGACACAGCGCCGCGCAGGAACTTGGTGTACGCGGAGTCCGGCAGGGAGCTGACCTTCTCACCCTTGGAGGTGACACCGCTTGCGGTAGCGACGTTGTTGAAGTCGAACGCATCCTCCGGCGCCTTCATCTTGGCGCTGAAGACCTTGGAGTCGCCCGGAGCCAGCTCCGACTCAGCAGTCCAGCCTTCCGGCAAGGTCAGCTCAATGTTGCGCTTCTCCAGCTCCGGATCGTCGAACGTGATGTCCTTGATCGGCGTGTCGCCGGTGTTGGTGACGATCAGCGCGTAGAGGAGATCCTCGCCGTCCTTGACGGTCATCACATCGTCGACAAGCTCGCCGTCCTCGTTCTCGATCTTGCCGTTGTTGTCGGCGTCGCGGCCCCAAACTCGCTTCTCAAGCTTCAGGGACTTGTTCTTGGTCAGGTGGATATCCGGCAGCTCGACGTCCTCGCCGGCACGAACCGGCACCTTGATCGGGTCAGCATCGTTGCCGCGGCCCGGGGTGAGGATCTCCACATCGTGGACGCCCGGGATGACGTCGTCGACTTCGAAGGAGCCATCGTCCTCGACCGGGATGACGCGGGAGTTGCCGCGCGGATCGGTCACCACAACAACAGTGCCCGGCACAGCCTTGCCGTTGCCGTCGTCGACGCGGCCGACGATGGACTGGGTCTCCGGCGCCTCAACCTTGATCTCGACCGGGGTGGACTCGCCAGACTTAACGGTCACGGTGCGGTTGATCTTGTCGCCGTTGACGTCCACATCCGGCCAGCCCTCAGGAAGGGTGACCTCGAGGTCGAAGTCAGCCTTGCCATCCGGGAAGTACTTGAAGTCGATCGACGGGGTGACAAAGTAGCCGTCCGCGTCGACCTTGATCGGGACTTCGTAGTCGAACTTCTCGCCGGTCTCCGGGTCGGTAACGCCCTTCTTCACCAGCTTGATGTCGGAGCCAGTGATCGGGCGGTTGGAATCGTCGACCAACCAACCGTGGACGGAGCCCGGCTGCGCAGCCGGCTTGTTCTTGTCCAGCTCGATCTCCGGCTTGTCCACCTTGATCGGCGGCAGCTTGGAGGTCTTTCCCTTCTCCACCGGGACAACCTGCGGTTTCGGATCGTTGAAGCCGTCCGGCGCGTCGACGATCACCACGTAATCGCCGTCCTCCGGCAGCGCCGGAACCTCGAAGTTGCCGTTCTCGTCGACCTCAATCGGGTTGCCGACCTGGTTACCGTCCTTGTCCTTGACGGTCACCGTCGGAGGCTTCGGCTTGCCGTCCTTATCCTTCGACGGCGGCAGCGGGTTGCCCTCCGGGTCGGTGACAGTGCCGATGATGCTCGGGTTCTTCTCGTCCGTCTTGGAGGTAGACGACGGCGCGGTGGTCGTTGCCGGCGCGGCAGTCGGCTGGCTCGTCGAGGTGGACGTGGTCTTCTGCGTCGTAGTCGCCTTGGTCGACGTCGAGGTGGTCGGCTTCGTCGTAGTCGTCTTGGTCGACGGCTGCGTCGTAGTCGTCGGGTTCACCTTGGTCGACGTCGAGATGGTCGGCTTCGTCGTGGTCGTCTTGGTCGACGGCTGCGTCGTAGTCGTCGGGTTCACCTTGGTCGACGTCGAGGTGGTCGGCTTCGTCGTGGTCGTCTTGGTGGTAGACGTCGTCGGCTTCGGAGTAGACGGCTTCGCGGACGTGGTCGTCGGCTTCGTCGTCGTATTGGTCGGCTTCGGAGTAGACGGCTTCGCGGACGTGGTCGTCGGCTTCGTCGCCGTGGTGGCCGGCGAAGTAGTCGTCGGCTTCGGTTCCGGTTGTGGCGTCAGCGAGATTTCCGGGAACGATGCAGACTCACCCGGTTTCACAGTCACCGACGTCTCAGCACCGTTGTACCCGTCAGCCTCAACAGTCACGGTGTAGTCACCAGCCGGAAGCTTATCCACATTCACATCGCCGTTGCCATCGGTCGTCGTCTCGAAACGGTTGCCCTTACCGTCATCAACAACAACCTTGGCACCAGAAACCGGTTTGCCATCCTGATCCTTTACCGAACCAGACAAAGAACCCGGCTTCTCAACAACCTGGACATCCGGGAACGATGCAGACTCACCCGGTTTCACAGTCACCGACGTCTCAGCACCGT
>ERZ1030898.37-NODE-37-length-30133-cov-26.417448_pt1 | contig 30133 bp, 25 predicted proteins | sample MGYA00517298_ERZ1030898 | MGnify/ENA primary metagenome ERZ1030898 (study PRJEB33718, sample SAMN03159684) | human skin metagenome | collected 2014-05-20 | study: EMG produced TPA metagenomics assembly of the PRJNA266117 data set (Human skin bacterial metagenome... | reverse complement strand
CGGTGAAACTCCTTCTAGATCAGAGCCTCACACACAAACTTCCTGACACCCTCGCGCCAGGCGGCGCAGACATTTAATTTTCTCTGGGCCACTGCCCGGACGCTGCGTCTGTGCGCCGTTCAGGACGATGTTGAGGTTGCGCGCGGCTTTTTGCGAATCGGTCACCAAAGCCTGCTCGTCGGAAAAATGCACATCACCCCGCAACAGGCCTGGGAGAGCTTCCCACAGGCACAGTCCCCAACCGATCCGCTGGATCCTGACGTGATCTGGCAGCGCGTGGTCGACTACGACCTGGCAAACAACCCGCTGGCACAACCACCAGCGAAGAAAAACGACCCTGGGGAAGCTGCCACTTCACCCAAGGCCGAAACCGTTCGTGCAATCACCACACCAGGTACATCACACACGGATACCCCCACCATAGATCCCCAAGACGCCGTGGAAAACTACCGCCATTAACTCGAAGTCAACCGGCACGGAACAGTCTTGGTGTGCGGCTACAGCCTTTACATCGGCCTACGGTTTAAAAGCCGCAAGCTGTTCAACATCGTCACCTCCAATAACGTCGCGGAGTTCTATACCGCCCACGACAGTGAGTTCCTGTTTAGCGTTCCGTTACCGATCAGGCTGACACACCGCCCGGCCGGCGGCCAGATCAACATCAACCACGTTGAAGGCATGAAACACCGTCAACCGCCGAAACTGCGCCCAGACCTATCCAAACGCCGACCGAAGAAACGCAAACCCGACCAACAAGACCACCACTAGCCAAAGTCCAAAAAGCCACCAGACTCCTTGTCCAATAAGTGGCCAGACTCCGCGTCCAAAATGTTCATAGACATAACAGGTTTACAACTACACCCGCTAGTTTCGTTTCTGCTTGTTCTGGTAAGGCCAGTAGCGGAACTGCGACATATCACCTTTTAGCTTGTCCGGGATGCGGTGGCCGTATTGGCCAACGACCTCGTCGTACAGGTCGCGTCCATCCGATAAGATGACTTTTCCATGGGTAACAGGTTCAAATTGGAATCCACGGCGCCCTTTAATCTCGGGATGATCTACCCATGTGTTGGGCTTGATCCGGAAGATAGCGCGAGTAACGCCTCTGTGAACAGCGACGGCGTACTCAATCTTTTTTGCCTTGTCTTTTCCGACTCGCCACCAAGCGCAGGTCGAACGCCCAATTTCCTTGAAGTGCTTCTCTCTGATATCACTTGTCAACCACTCACGTTTGTATCCGTTCCCGTCTCGCGTTTTTCCACCCGGGATATCCTCAGGCTTGTCCTCCCACTCGTGAAGTGTGAACAGCAACATCGGAACTTCGGTCAGAGTGAGGGGAGGCGCTTCTTTTTCGTCGATGAGATCGTCCACGAGCGTGATGCCGTGCCCTCGTGAAGCCTCACGACGAGCATTCGTCAACTGATCCATAAAGCTCTCGGGCACAGGCGCCCGCTCGGGCCGAACCTCGAGGGGGAATGAGTGAAGGAGATCAATGGCTGCTGCCTCAACTGCGGTGTACTCCTGTTTCGTTTTCATTCCGTATCGCAGAATCCAAAACTCGTGATCTAAACCGGACGCTCTAATGTCGTTGATCTTCTTGAGCTTCTCTTTCTTTTCAGCTCCGTTCTTTTCGGCTTCGTTCTCAGATGCAGCGTCAGCCTCGTAACCGTGATCGGTAAACCTCAGTCCTTGTCCTTTGCCCACGTAGAACGGCAACCCGTTACGAGGATCAACAAGCATGTACACATACATCTCGAGTTCATCAGCCACTTGCTTCAGCACATTTTTGCTCGGCGGTTTCTTCTTACTCATATTGAAAAGGATAATGATTCCGCGATTTGCGGATTAGCGTCTGTGGTTTAACTAGCAGGCGTCGAACGCGCCGGGCTAGCTGGGGATGTAAACGATATTGGATGGATGTGCCGCTCTCATGGTGTAAAAACCATACAAAGGCACATTCAAACAAGTTTTCAATTTAGTACGTATGTTCGACTGTTTCCGGGCCGGTGTCTCGGCTGTGGAGTAGCTTGATTGCCATGACCTCCGCGCAGAGTTTCCCCGAACGCCGCAGCCAGTTCAGCGACCGCATTGTTTCCGCTGTCCGCAGCGCAAAAAGTACCGACCCCCTTGCCCCCGTCGCCGTGCTGTGCGGACCCGGGGCGACAGACGATGTCACGGCCGCTCTCGCCCAGTCGAGCACCCCGTTCGTCAACGTCGAGGTGCAGCCGCTGGATGTATTCATCCACAACGCTGCCGCCAGCTTGGACAAGCCCAGGTTGCAGCGCTCAGATGTGGCCGCGGAAGTCGCCGCCGCGCTGCGCCCCGACGCAACCGTGCCTACAGTGTTCCATGAATTGGAGCTCAACGATTCTGCGGCGACCCTCGAAGGCCTCACCGACGCGGTGTACACGCTGTCCACCCTCCCGGAGCCGTGGCGCGACCAGCATGGGGGCTCCGAGTTGCCGCAAATTGCATCGCAGCTTGGCGACGGCATCCTGTCGACCCTGCAGAAGCACTTCTACACGTACCCGGAGGCCGTCGACGCTGCCGCGCGGGCTGCTGCGGAGCGAAAGATCATCGTCGTGGGAGACATCGCGCTCGATCCACTTTCGGAGTGGGCGCTGGAGCGCATCGCCGCGGACGCGCAGGTTGTCGAGGCGGGCGAGCTTGCCGGGGCGGTGGAACGCCGCTCGTTTGTGGCTGAGTTAGATGAGGCGAAGTATGTGGCCGATGCTGTGGTGAAAGCGCTCGAAGGCGGCGCCCAACTGCACGAGCTGGCGATTGCCTACTGCGATGAGTCTGCACTTCCGTACCTCGTGCGTGCCTTCGACGAGGCTGGCATTTCCTACGTCGCACCCGCCACTGCCGTATGGGCGCAAAACCCGTACTTCAGAGCACTGACGTTATTGCTGCGGCTCGATCCGGAGGAAATGAACCGCCGCGACCTAGCAGCGTTACTGGCCACCAGGGCGATGAACCGGGACGCAGATAAGGCCTCCCCTAGCATCTCCATGTTCGATGCGGTCACCCGCAACTCCAGACAGCAGTTCTACGCCGGCGAGGACTGGCAGCCCAAGGAAATCGCCGAGGGAGGTCTGCACGAGCGGGCATCCGAGATCGTGGCCTGGGTAAACGCGTTAGCCTCAGAACTACGCGAAGTCTGGGGCTCGGAAAGCTGGCGGGGGCTGGCGCGCCAGCTGCACACAGTTGCAGACCACCGGCTGCGCGCTCCCAGGGCGGAAGAGACGGTGTACGCGGACGAATTCTTCCGCGCGCTGGAGCGCCAGCAAGGCCCGGTTGACCGTGAGCGTGCCGTCGATGCGCTTGCGCCCCTATTTGAAAAGGCGCAACCAGCTGACACCCGCGGGCTGGTGCGCATCGGTGCGCTGGAAACGTTGGCGGGGCGCAACGTTCACACCGCGTTCATCGTCGGCGCATTGGACGACGCGCTGCCCGGGTCCATCACCCCAAGCGCCACCATCACCAAAGGGCAGTCGCACCTGACCGCCGAATCCTTCATCGCATCACGCCGTCGCGCACTCGATGCGGCGCTGCGCTCCGCGGCAACAGCGGTGATCACACATCCGCGCTCGCACCAGGACGGCTCCGGCAGGACCCAGCCGTCACAGTGGGTCTCGTTACAGGAACTTGAGCGCGGCATGACCCTGACCACCAGCAATGAAAAGGACGGCATCGCGGCGATGCCCCAGCTGAGCACAATGCTGCTCACCGGCCAGATTGCTCCGCTGAGCGACACGGACCTGTCGCTTATCCGCACCGCCCACGGTTTGCCGAAGGAAAACGTGAGTCTCTACCGCGACATCATGGGCTACCGCGAATCTGGCGCTCACGGCGACGAGCCGGGCGCGCAATTCAACGGCTACACCGACAGCGATATCGGCCTGGAGTTTCTCAACAGCCAGATCTCCAACTCCGCACTGGAGCTGTTCACCGAGTCGCCGCAGTTTTTCTTCATCCAACGTGTGCTGGAAAAGTACGTGTTGGAAGACCGCGTACGCACCCTCGACATGGATGCCCGCGAGCGAGGCACGATGTACCACGAGATTTTCGAGCGTTGGACCGAAGATGTCCTGCTTGGCCCGGACGCGCCCTCAGAGTACGACCCAGCCTGGTGGGCGGGCGAAGGCCGAGTTGCCTTGGACAGCATCGTCGAAGAAACGCTGAAGAAACACCAATCTGCGCGCGTGAACGAGGCCGTGTGGCAGGGCGTGCAAACCGGCGTGTGGCACGACATCAACCGCTGGTACGCCAAGGAGCGCGCCGAGTTCCAGGCCGGATGGCGTCCGATCGCCGGTGAGCTGGCGTTCGGCGGCAGCGAACGCGACGGTGAGGAGAGACCCGCGCCAACCATCCACGTACCCACAGGTGCAGGCAGCTCTGCCCCGATGTCGTTTCAGGGCGTTATCGACCGCGTGGATTACCGCATCGTGCAGCCCGACGCGGAAGACGAATCCGCCGAACCGTACACCGAGATCCGCATCACGGACTACAAGACTGGCCAGCAGCACAGCAAGGTCGCAAAGAGGCTGAAGGTCTCGCCCACCGGCAACCCAGCGGAAAAGCACCACTTTCAGCTTGCGCTCTACGGCTGGGCGGTGCACCACCGCTTCGTGGAAAACCCAGACGCGTTGGATTGGTTCCCGGAGATCGCCGAGGCCATCGCATCCGCACCGCCGGTGCGGCAAGTGCATTCGCGGTATTGGTACTTCCAGGCGCCGGAGGACAAAAACGGCCAACTGGACATCACCATTGACGACGAGGCAGTCGCGACGCTAACGACGAACCTGGCCAACATTTACCAATACATCGCCGCCGGCATCTTCCCGCCGCGTCCGCTGCAACCTACTCAGTGGGTCAACGACCAGCAGCTGCGCATCGGCAGCGCGCAGTACACCGCGGTAACCGAAGCACTAAATGAGCAGGGGCTGACCCCGCTGGACATCACCGCAGAGTTCGCACCCGAGGCTTAAGCGAGGACACCAAAATGACCACACAACAGACGTACCTCACCGCCGCTGACATCAATGCAGGCGACAGCTTGCAAACCGACATCAACGGCCGCGACTTCATTCAGTGGACCACCGACACCAACGTGTTTGTGCAAGCCGGCGCGGGCTCGGGCAAGACCACCACGCTGATCCAGCGCATCCTCACCCTCATCATCGACGACGGGCTGACAATCGATCAGTTCGCCGCGATCACCTTTACCGAGGCAGCGGGCGGCAAGCTCGTCTCGGACCTGCGGGCGGCGCTGACCCAAGTAGCGCGGGAAGCGAAGCACACCCCGTTTCCCGGCACGGAGACCATCTTCCGAAAGGTCACTGATGACACGGAGGTGAAACGCCGCGCCCAGGCCGCGCTCGAAGGGCTACCCGGTGCCGCGATTGGCACGCTGCACTCGTTTTGCCTGCGTTTGCTCAAGCAGTACCCGCTGCAGGCAGGCCTTCCGCCGAAGGTGGACAAGGTCGACGAGCTTCGCCAGCAGATGGATGCCAGCCTGCGCGTGGATCATGTGCTGGAGACGTTGACGCAGCTGGTCACGGGGGAACCGGAGGCCGTCGATACGGTGCGCCGCCTCAAAGACAAGTTCGGCCTCGACATTGACCCAGAGGCGATCACGAAAGACCTCGAAACCCTCATCGGCGAGGGTGTAAGGATGTCCGCGCTGGGCGATGTGGCCCGGTGGATGGACGAGCACTGGGGCGACCTCGGCCCCACGCTTCAAGAGCCGCGTTGGACCGCGGGCGACGACGCCAAGCTGGTGCGCGAAGAATTCGAATTTTTGCGCGCACTCGATGCCGCGGCCGCAAGCATCCCTGCCAGCGACAAACTGCGCGCCAAGTTGGATGAATACCTCGAGGAGATCCAGCCATACGCCGACGGCGAGGCGAGCGAGGTTGAACGCGTGCTGTGGAAGCCGAAGCTGAGCCGCCCCGGGCAGTCTGGGGCTAAAAATGCTTGGGCCAAGATGGACGTCTCCCAATCTTTTGCCGACGAGCTAGAAAACCGCGGTATCGAGGTTGACCACGACAATCCCAAAAACACCGCAGCTGCCGCGCTAGAAAATGTGCACACCAAGTTCGATAGCCGCGGAAAACCGGGCTTGATTGAGGCCATCACGCACATCACCCCGCTGCTCGCTGCGCTGGTGCTCGACGCGAAAGACGCCCGCCTCAAGCGGGGAACGCTCGAGTACCACGACATGATTTTCCTGGCCAAGCAGCTGGTCACCGCCCCCGAAAACGACCGGATCCGTGAGGAGCTGCACAACACCTACCGGGTCATTTTCGTCGACGAGTTCCAGGACACGGACCCCGTGCAGTACGAGATTGTCCGCGTCATCGCAGCGGGACGTCTTCACGCATCTCCGGTGCCCGGCAGCCTGTTCATGGTCGGCGATCCGAAGCAATCCATCTACCGGTTCCGCAACGCGGATATCGACAACTACAACGCAGTGAAGGACACGTACAAGCAAGACGGCTCTGGCGAGGGCGTGCTGGTGAACCTCACCCAGAATTTCCGCTCCTCCGTGCGCGTCGTCGGCGCAATCAACGCGTTGTTTGCCAAGGTGTTCTCCGAAGTAGACCCAACGCCGGGCGCACCCACGCAAGCCTCCTACGAGGACATGCTGCCCCAAAAGGCGAAAACCGCGCAGCTTTCCGACGGCACGACGGCGACACTGCCCGGCAAAGTCGTGTTCGTCCACTCTGAGGAGGCCGCCGCCTCAAGCGCGGCCGCGGACCGCAAGACCGCGGAAGAAGAGGACATCGTCGCCATTGTCCGCGCGGCCGTGAGCAACGCCGGCGGCGAATACTTCTCCCACAAGCTGGTGGAAGAAACAGACGGCGACGGCACCGCGGTGGCACGCCCGCTGACGTACTCCGACATCGCGATTCTTGTGCACACCCACGCGGATTCCCGCCGCATCCAGCGCGCGTTGAAGCGGGCAGACATCCCGTACGTCTCAGAAGGTTCCACCCGCCTGTTCCTCGTGCCGGAAATCAACGATCTGCTCACCGTCCTGCGCGCCATCAGCGATCCTGCGGATGCGTTCACACAAATCGCTGCGTTGCGCACCGCGCTGCTTGGGTGCTCCGATGCGGAACTGGCCGCCGACGCGAAGGGCGAACCGATCTCGGACCAGGTGGCAAGCAAGCGTGAGTGGTTAAGGAAAAAGCGGGCGTCGGAAGGCGCGACGGACGTGGGCACACTCGTGCGCTCGATCGCAGCTGAGTTCAACCTGGCCGACAGCTACATCGCGCAAGGTAAAGAAGATGCGCTGGGCAGCCTGGAGCAACTGCTCACACTCGCCGACCAGTTCGCGCGCGTGACCGGTTTAGGCCTGCGCGAGTTCGTCCGATGGGCCGATGAGCAGTCTGAAATCAACAACGGCGCAGCCGACCCAGTGCTGGATAATAACGCGGACGGGGTGAGGATTATGACGATCCATCGCTCCAAGGGCCTGGAGTTTCCCATGGTGATCGTGGCTAACCTCAGCCAGGACTACAGAACGCCCAGCCTCGCGCAGGGCTTTTCCAAAGACGGCAAGGGCGTGGCCAAGCTGCAGATCAGCAACATCCAAAGCCCCGGCTACAAGCCGCTGAAAGACTACGAGGCCCAAGCGGACAGCGACGAGCTCAAACGCCTCATGTACGTCGCGCTCACCCGCGCCGAGTCGGTGCTTGCCGTCCCGCTGCACGTGGGCAAAACCTCCAACGGCAGTTGGCGCAAGACCAAGGGCACCGCGTTGATGGAGGCGATGCGGGAGGTACTCGATAGAGCGCAAGACGACGGCAACGCTGATGCGCTGGCGGCCGCGGGCATCACCCTGGTCAGCCGCGAATCCCTCGGGGTCTTCGACAATGTGGTGCTACCGGCGCCGGCGCGCCCCGAATACGCCGAGCTGGCGGGACGCGAAAAGGCGCACGAGCAGGCGCAGGAGCTTCTCGCCACGGCCGCGGGCACCGCCCCACGCATCGGTGTCACCACTATCGCCCACGCCACGGACCAGCAAGCCGAGCGCGCCCAGAAAAACCAGAGCCCGGAGGACACCTCGGCGCGCACCCACGCCGCGAAGAATGAACCGCCGACCCCGCAGTCCCGCACCGGCGAGGCGGTGCGGGCACAGTTCCAGGAAGCGGGTTGGACGGTGCCCGACTCCGCCCGCGACGTCAACGCCAATGTCACCCGGAACACCACCGGCACCGACTTCGGCTCGGCGGTGCACGAGGTCATGGAGCGTCTGCCCAACGCCGGCGAGCGCACGATCGAAGAGCTCGCCCGCCTTGCCGTGGAGCAGTTCAACCTCAAAGACGAGGCATACGCGGACGTGCTGGCCACCGCCCGCGCATTCGCGGACTCGACGCCCTACAAGCGAGCAGTGGCAGCAGACCAGGCCCACTTCGAGCTGCCGGTGCTTCGCGGGATCCCCCTCACCGGCGAAGCACCCAACCTCGCGGTCAACGGCTACATCGACCTGCTGTACAAGGACGGCGACAGCTGGGTCATCGCGGACTACAAGACGGACGCGTACGCCACCAAGGAGCGCGTGACCAGCTACTTTATGCAGCTGGAGCTGTACGCCCGCACGCTTAGCGAGGCGCTCGGTGTCCCGGTGTCGCGTCTGGAGCTGATCTTCGTGGACGGCAAGAACGGCGGGCTGGCAACCCAGGTACTCACCCACGATCGGGAGGAGCAGTAGGCGCGTGGGCTGGTAGCTGAAACGTGGGGCGCGGAGCCGTCGATAAGCAATGCAGTGCACATGGAATCTAGACTGAGGCGTTATGAGTTCATCCAAACCCGACATGACCACCACCGCGGGCCGCATCCAGGATCTGCGCAACCGCCTGGATGAGGCGCAGGCCCCGGTCGGTCAGGACGCGATCGACGCAGTGCACGCAGCCGGGGCCGCCACCGCCCGCGAGCGCGTGCTCAAGCTTGTGGACGAAGGCACGTTCGTGGAAACCGACGCGCTGGCGAAGCACCGCGTCGAGGCGTACAAGATGGACAAGTCCAAGCCCTCCACCGACGGCGTGGTCACGGGCTACGGGCTTATCGACGGCCGCCGCGTCTGCGTCTTCTCCCAAGACCCCACCGTCTTCGAGGGGCAAATCGGCGAGGTCTACGCCGAGAAGATGCTCAAGATCTACGACCTGGCCACCAAGACCGGCGTGCCGCTGATCGGCATCTATGACTCCACCGGCCCGCGCTGGAAGGAAGGCATTGTCACCGCACACATGCAGGCGCAGATCCTGCGCGCCGCCACCCGTGCCTCCGGGCTGATCCCGCAGATCGCAGTCGTGGCTGGCGACGCGGCGGCGCTGACCGCGGCGACCGTGCCGCTGGCGGACATCACCGTCATGGCCGAGGGCGCGTCGATGCACGTGACCACCGCCGACATCGTGAGCAAGGTGACCGAGACCGAAACCACTGCCGAGGAGCTCGGCGGCAGCGCCGTCCACGCCGCGGAGACCGGCCTGGCGCAGCTGACCGCCGCCACCGACGTGGAGGCCGTGGAGCTCGCGCGTGCGGTGGTGGGCTACCTGCCGCTGAACAACAAGGCCGCGTCCCCGCTGGGCGCCGAGGCTACCGGTTCCGGTGCTGACCTGGACACGTTCATCCCAGACGACGACAACCAGCCCTACGACGTGCTGGACGTGGTCAACGCCGTCACAGACGGGGACTTCTTCGAGCTTTCCGCAGGTTACGCGGGCTCTGTGGTCACCGGGTTTGCGCATGTCGGCGGGCGTGCCGTTGGTGTCGTCGCCACGCAGCCGAGCGTGTTGGCCGGCTGCCTGACCCGCGACGCCGCCCGCAAGGCCGCGCGCTTCATCCGCACCTGCGACGCGTTCAACCTGCCGATCGTGCAGTTCGTGGACTCGCCGGGCTTCCTGCCGGCCGTCGAGGAGGAGCGCGCAGGCTCCTCTGCCGCCGCGGCTGCTCTCGCCTACGCGTTCGCCGAAGCCCAGGTGGGCACGATCACCGTGGTCACCCGCAAGGCGTTCGGCCCCTCCTATGCACTGCTGGGCTCCAAGGGTTTGGGCGCGGACCTAGTGTTCGCGTGGCCGACCGCCCAGATCGCGCTTGCAGACGCCCCCACCGCCGCCGAAGCCATCGGCACCGACGCCGAGCAGTACGCCGAGGAGAACCTAAACCCGTACGTGGCCACCGAGCGCGGCCTAGTCGACGCGGTGATCGAGCCGTCCGCCACCCGCGCCCGCGTGCTGGAGGGCCTGCGCCTGCTGGAGCGCAAGGTGGCCTACCCGGCGCAGAAGAAGCACGGCAACATCCCGCTCTAACCACGAAAAGGAGGCTGACGTGGACATTCAGGTACTCAAGGGCAACCCCACCGAGGCAGAGCTCGCCGCGCTGTCGCAGGTGCTTGAGCAGCTGCAGCGCGAGCGCAAGCTGGCCGGGGTGCAGCCGGACGCGAACGGCTGGGGCGCATCGCACCCCGCCGCCGCGTTCAACCCGCACGCCTTCGCCTCTGCGGCGTACTTCTAATGCGGCTGGTGTTGGCGTCGCAGTCGCCGTCGCGGCGCATGCTGCTCGAGCAAGGCGGGGTTACCCCGGTGCTGCGTCCGGCGCACATCGACGAGGACGCAGTGATCGCATCGCTTCACGGCGTCGATGCGGCCACCACCGTTTCCACGCTCGCCCGCGCCAAAGCTGAGACGGCAATCGCCGAATTCCCCGACGACGTGGTGGTCGGCTGCGACTCCATGCTGCTGCTCGACGGCGAGCTTCTGGGCAAACCCCACACCGTGGAGGCGACCGTCGAGCGCTGGAAAGCGCAGCGCGGCAAGGTTGCGCAGCTGCTCACGGGCCACGCGGTCTGGTTCGGTGGCGAATGGGTGGTGGACACCGTTGCCACCACTATCCGCTTCGGCGACGTCTCCGACGCCGACATCCAGGCCTATGCCGAATCGGGCCAACCGCTCGAGTGCGCCGGCGCATTCACCCTGGAGGCGCTGGGCAGCTGGTTCATCGACTCCATCGACGGCGACCCCACCAGCGTGATCGGCCTGTCCATGCCGCTGCTGCGCCGCTGCCTGTACCGCTTCGGCCTGAACGCGTCCGACTTCTGGGCCTAGAAGCCGCGGGCGGTGAGAAACTCGTCCAAAACTTTGAGGTCTTCCGGCTGGCGGTCCACGCACATGCGCAGCCACCGGCCAATTGTGTTTTTGGGGTTGCGCACACTCGACGGCTCATCCAAATCCACGTTCTTGCCGAATAGCGCCTCGTAAATGGGTCGGCGTTGCTCGTCGCTTTCGGCGCCGGTCTTCACCGCGAGCTTGATCGGCACATCGCCGTGGCTTTCGCGGAAGTCCACGTCGGCGCCGCCGTCGACAAGCCGCTGCACAAGTGCCGCATCGCCCTCACCGAGATCATCGTGACTCAACAACAGCGTCAACGTGTTCTGCCCGTGATCCACCACAGTCGGGTCCGCACCCCGGTCCAGCATGTCGTTGCTGATCCTGGCCCGTGCGTCCGGATCACGATTGATCAGACCAGCGAGAAGCATCTCGGTGGCACCATGCTCATCCGGGTCATAGACCTCCAAAAACTCTTCGTGGGTGCCATTTCGGGCGACATACAGCGGGCTGCTTGACATAGTTGGCCTCCTCAATAGCCTTTCAAAAACTCGTCGAGAACGTAGTGCTGGTCGAGACGGCGGTCGGTGTTCATCCTCAACCACTCCCCGATGCTCATTTTCGGGTCTTCGGAGTTGTACGAAAGATCTAGATCTAACTTCCCCGACGTGAACAAGGCCTCGTACAGCGGACGCCGCTGCTTATCGTCATCCGCTTTGGTCTCGATGGCCAGTGAAAGGAGATGCGGACGAAATCCTGGGGATGTCGTCCGCATCTCCTTTTGTGTAGTAGTCGCAACGAATCAACAAAAACGAAGTTATCGACTAGAGAATAAATTGATACATTTATTTATTCATTTTACAATCACTAGCCGGATAGTCTTCAAGACCTTTTCTCTCCAGAAAGGAAATTGGCGTAATAGTAGTATCACCTTTACCATTGCCGCCTTCAATAAGGGCTACCAATTCCCCTGAAGAATTATAGACAGGAGCACCCGAATCCCCAGGTTTTGAAGCTATTTGAGCTTTAAGAGTGCGCGCCTGGAAATTCCTCCCCGCTAGGGAAAAACTCTCACAATATAGGTTCTTGTCGTCGATAGTCCCCTCAATTCTCCCTCCAAGAAACGTTTTCGTAAAAATAGTGGAAGGGATTTCGACTTCTTTATCACTGACTTTATCGACCCGGAGATCGTAATCGGTAGGGGGATAAAGAAGGATTTCTGAAACATCCGATCCTTGGCTACTCAACAAGTAATTTTCTCCAATACTTCCAATACGCCTACCTTTTGAATACACCTCATCCGCTTTTTCGCCGCAGTGACCTGCAGTCAAGGCCCGTCGTTGGGAAATGATAGTTACAGAACACGTCACCGCCCCTTGAGGAGGGCCCACCTGTATCTCGTCACCACTTTCTATGTATGAAAGAGGATCGGAATTCTGCTGCTGCGCAATAGATGCTGATGAAGCCGGGGCCGCTATCAATACACTAGCCAAAGAGAAAAGGGCTACACGGCTCATTATTGCAGTAATTTCTTTTTCCTTAATTAGTAAATAATAAAAATAAAGCAGAGGTAGGTATATCTAAATCTCTACCTCTGCTCAGGTTTTACTTCTTCCCATAGGGAACAAATAGGAGGAGAATGACCAAAATTGCTAGAGCAATCGTCACGGCATACGGCCACTTAGCGTAAACGGAAAACGCCATCAGAAGAACGCCCCCAGTGGCCAAGAGCTTTTTCCACAAAATTTCCTCTCCCAACCATTTTGAATCTTCCTAGTCGAAAGATTCTCGTTAGGTGTCATCTAAACAATACAGCAACATCCGTATCGCAACATCCCAATCACGCTACCGCCGATCCCTTAGCGCTTAGTTCAGGAATAATTTATTGAAAACCAACCCGCTTAGGAACTGCGGTAAGCGCAAAAGCACCAAACACAATCGAACTAATACCATAGTCGGCATATACGCCACCAGGTGCAACGCCAGCAATAACCCCTACAGTAGCTAGGATTTTGGAAATTACTGGTTCGGGAACCCAAATTCCACCGATTGCAACACCGGCACCCACACGGTTGATCGTCGTTTTGGACAGCAACACCCTTACAGTAGTGCCATGGAATTCAATTCCATTCCGGCCTTCTTGAAAGTATGGATCAATGTCATCATTATCGGAGCTCGAGATCTTCGGTCCCTTTTCCCAGAAGGTTACCGAATCTCCCGCTACCTTCATCTCGAGGTTGCTATCAGCCTTGGCCTCGTTGATCATTTTGTTCTGAGCCTTTACCTCGTTTTCAATTTCCTGCAGATCTTTTTGGGAAAAAACGCTTTCTGCCTCGCTATCAACCGAGAATTGATCTCCTCGTAGAGAAACATAGGAATCTGCTTTTTCGGCCAATCCTGAGGACACAGAAGACGGAGACTCATTATTCTGAGACGATACATCGGGGTCAGTCACAGTCTCGGCACTAGCATTAGCCGGAACAAAAACTGTTGCTGCGGTAGTCAGCACCGCCAAAAGCGTAGATTTCTTGGGACGATACATGCTATTAAACCTTTCGAGAGGAGATGGATGAAAATTCGGACACCCCTAAGATCGCATGCAGTAGACAAATTTAAAAGCGAAAAAAGAAAAACGTATACGAACGTATATTTTTTCCCAAAATCATTGTCAGAGCACTCCAAAACATATATTATCCCGACTCGATCTCGTAGGCACCAACCTTTTGAACCCGCAGTTATCCTGCAGTTTTAGGGAAGGTAGTACCGGTAATCCGCGTAGCTAGTACTGAATTTCCGGATAGGTTGCACCGTCTAGTCTTTTCGGCCATTACACGGGGGTTGCGTCCCTTAGTGTGGTGTAACTCTTGCTGATGGCGTTTACCGCAGCCTCGAAACCAGTGTGGACAAAAGTGTGGTCGAACAACCCCACCGAGCGGTTAAACCGGGAGATCCGCCGGCGCACCGATGTTGTGGGTATCTTCCCGAACCGCGAATCCATCATTCGGCTAGTCGACGGAGGGTGCCTGATGGTTTGTGTGTGGGTGCCTTTCTTTGCCGCATACATTGCACTTGCCATGGCAACTCCTCGGTGTGGGACGTAGATCACATAGGGTTGCGCCCCACAATATCCGCGAATGCCGAGCCCGGGGCACGGGCTGCCAGCAAACTAGTAGCCTGGCGGCCATGGAAATCAACGACATGCTCGCCCCGAAGCCCATCGAGCTGCCCGCCGACCCGGCCGCTGGCAAGGATCTGCTCGCAGACGACACCGCGCTCGGCCACCCCGACTCCCCCGCAGTCTGGGCTGCCCGCGCCGAGCGTGAACTCGACGGCGGCGACGCACTCATCGCCTACGCATACGCCCGCACCGGCTACCACCGCTCCCTGGACCGCCTGCGCGCAAACGGTTGGAAAGGCTGGGGGCCGGTCCCGGCCTCGCACGAACCGAATCAGGGCGTGCTGAAGGCCATTGCGATGTTGGCAGTAACCTCACAGAAGATCGGTGACCAGGCAGAATACGCCCGCTGCCGCCAGATGCTCTCCGACGCGGACCCGGAAAGCGTGGCAAAGCTTCTACCCTAACGAGGTATGACGCGAATCAACCAGGCCACCAAGCTCCTTCTCGCAGTTCCGGCGGCGCTCGCGATTGCGTCGTGCAGCGCCACGGAAGACACGACAGCGGACACAGCTGCCAATACCGGCGGGATGGCGCCAACCGTCACCGCATCCATAGGCGGTGACGGGGCAGAGACGGTGACCCAGGAACGCCCCCAGGAAAAGACCGTCACCGAGACTGTCGCGCAGCCACCAGCCGGCGAGGCCGCGCCTCCTGCCGCAGCAGCACCCGAGGGCGACAATTGCGCTAACCTGCCCTCCGACCCACGAAAGCAGTACGCCACCGGCACCGCCCCGGGCCGCATGCCGGCGGATGACGGGTCTGACTACAACTACTGGATCGAAGACATCGACAATCAGTACGACCCGTGCGCACCGCTGAGCTGGATCACCTTCAAGGGCTCGCTCGGCGATGAGAACGGGCCGCGGGGCCTCGCGGGATCGATCGCGGACGGGTTGGCGCTGTACGTCAACGGCGAACCGGCGAGCGAGGCGAAACTCTTCGGCCGGATCGACCAAATCACGCCGCTAGAAAACGGCGGCGCCACAGTTGCGTGGTCGGAGCGCGGCGAAATCACCGCCAACGGTTTTGTCAACCACTACTCCGCCGACATCCGTCCGGCGAACGGCGGCATTGAAGCCATCTCGGGGGACACCGAGAAGTTCTACGAATGGTGGCACTACCCCGTCGGGTACTTGCTTGGCACGTACGACTAGTAAGGCACAGGCTCCGAGCCGTTTGCTCACCAGATGGTCTAGCAGCCTCGCCCGGCCTGCTAGACCATCAGAGTCGAGCTTGAGCGTTTCCCCAGGTGGTAATGACACCCGTTGCCGATAAAACACAGATGGTCTAGCGGGAGCCGCCGGCTGCTAGACGATCCACACAAGGCAGCCACACAAGGACCATCCGCACAAGGCAGCCGCACATGGCAGCCGCGCCAACGACCACAAAACCCGGGGCGCAAAACCCGGGGATAGCCCCGCAACGCACAAACCGCCCCGGTCCCGCGTGCTGCGGGCCGGGGCGGTGGGCGCTTGAGACGTCGATAAGCGAAACGCTCTTAGGCGTGCTTCTCCTCGACGCGCTTGATGGCCTCCTCGGCCACCTTCTCCTGGATGCCCATGTCCAGCTCGGAGGTGAAGCCGACGCAGGAGCAGTTGATCTCGCCGAGGACGTAGGTGTCCTCGCCGGTCTCGTCGTCGTCGGCGAGCATGAAGTCCGCGGTCCAGATCAGCGGGATGTTGTCGCCGCCGAGGTTCTCGGCGATGACCGGGCGGGCCTCGGCGAACATGTCCACGAGCTCCTGCCACTCCTCCGGCTTCTGGTAGGTGTACTTCGCGCCAGAGAACAGGGTTGCGGAAAACGCATCGCCGCCCTCGGCCGGCTTCTTGTGCACGACGAAGACCGGGTGCGGGCCGACCAGCAGGATGCGGATCTCGCCCTCGACGATGCGCGGCATGAAGCGCATGTCCACGAGCATGCCGTTGTCGCCCACGATGTACTGGTCGCAGAAGTCCATGAACTCGCCCAGTTCGCGGTCTTCGGTGTGGTTGTCCACGGCCTCGGTGCACTTGAGCTTGGTGTCCAGCGGCAGGGCGGTGCCCGGCTCGACGGACTCGGCCAGGGACTCGTCGGCAAGGCGCACACGCCAGATGCCGGAGCCGGTGGAGCCGCGGTTCTGCTTGAGCACGCGCTCGCCGTAGGACAGGGACTTGGGGAAGGTGTTGTGGAACTCCTCCACGTCGTAGTACGCGGCGGTGTCCTCCGGCACGAGGTCGGTCTTGTTCAGCTTGACCAGGGCGTCCTTGGCACCGTAGGAGATCATCTCCTGTGGGGTGGACATGCCCACCAGGCCGGCCTCGGACAGGCGGGTGAGCAGGTCGAAGTAGCCCTTCTCGCCGCCAGGGATGTTGCCCGGGTTCACGCGGGAGATGTAGGCGTCGAAGTTTTCGGAGACGTAGGTGAACAGGTCGTCCGCCCACTCCGGGCGGAAGTAGACGACCTCGGAGTGCCAGCCCTTTTCCTTGATGGCGTTAACGATGGGCATGGTGTCCTTGCGGTGGCCGTCGAAGGACTTGTCGGAGCCGCCTTCGACCTCGAAGACAACAATCGCCTTGTGCACGGTTGGTCCCTTTCATGGTTCATGCCCCGCTTCACGCTCACGCAGGAGCCGTCGGGGCAGGTCAGATTGCTAGAACAAACTGGCCGCGACCTGTATGTTCCTACCTCCGACTTTAACCGGCGGCAGTGAGTTCCACCGGGTGAGCGATTTGATAGTGTGCAAGTTCACACCACCGTATTTTTCGGCGAAACATATCAAGTGCCCCGCATTCGTTTCTGTATCGTTGACGGTGGTTTTGCACACCGCACACGAGCGAGAAGAAAGGTTGCCGCCATGGGCATCGAGCTCGACGACACCCCGCAGTTCCAGCAGTACGCGCACCCTGAAAAGTTCGTTTCCGCGGCGTGGCTGTCCGCCCGCCTGGGCGTGCCGGGTTTGAAGGTCGTGGAAAGCGACGAGGACGCGTTCCTCTACGACATCGGCCACATCCCCGGCGCAGTCCGCATTGACTGGAAGCGGGATTTGAACGACCCGCTGGTGCGCGACTTCATCGACGGCGAGGCGTTTGCGGATCTGATGCGCTCGCGCGGCATCAACCGCGACGACACTGTGGTGGTCTACGGCGACTCCTCCAACTGGTGGGCCGCCTACACCGCGTGGGTGTTCGAGCTGTTCGGTCACCCGGACGTGCGGCTTCTCGACGGCGGGCGCGATGCCTGGATGGGCGAAGAGCGCGACACCTCCTTCGTGGTGCCGGAATACCCGCGCTCGGACTACCCGGTGGTTCAACGCCAGGATGCGCCCTTCCGCGCCTTCGCTTCGGAGTTGTTGGAGCACACTCCAGCACAGCTTATCGACGCCCGTCCGGCGCCGTTCTACCTGGGCGAAGACCCGAATCCGGGACCTTCCTCCGCGCCGTCGCTGCGCCAGGGCCACATCCCCGGCGCGGTGAACGTGCCGTGGGGCCGCTCAGTGTTCCCCAACGCGCGCTTCCGCTCTCTGGAGGACATCCAGGCGATCTACGCCGACTTCGACAAGGACGCCGAGACGGTGGTGTACTGCCAGCTCGGCGAGAGCTCCTCGCACACGTGGTACGTGCTCAAGCACATCCTGGGCTTCACCAACGTCGCGCTCTACGACGGTTCCTGGGCCGAGTGGGGCAACATGGTGCGCATGCCGGTGGTCAAGGGCGACGCGCCCGAAAACGCTGCTGAATAAGCACGCCGGCGCGGTGGCGCTGTAACATGGTTCGACGTTTGTCCGACGTTTCTAACGGTTTGTTTTTCCGATTGTAAGGACGGGATTGCTTCGTGCCTACCACTGCAGCGACTAAAGACCTGCCGAACAGCGTGACCAAGGTGTTGGTGGCGAACCGCGGCGAGATCGCCGTGCGCGTCATCCGCGCGTGTGTGGACGAGGGCATCGCGTCTGTCGCCGTGTACGCCGAGCCAGACGCGGACGCGCCGTTTGTGCAGCTCGCCGACGAAGCCTTCGCCCTCGGTGGTTCGAGCGCGGCTGAGAGCTACCTGGACATGGACAAAGTCCTCGCTGCGGCGGAGAAGTCCGGTGCGGACGCGATCCACCCGGGCTACGGCTTCCTGTCGGAAAACGCGGAGTTCGCGCAGAAGGTTATCGACGCTGGCCTGACCTGGATCGGCCCCTCCCCCGAGGCGATCGCCGCGCTGGGCGACAAGGTCACCGCCCGCCACATCGCCGAGGCCGCGCAGGCCCCGATGGCGCCGGGCACGAAGGACCCGGTCGCCGGCGCGGACGAGGTTGTCTCCTTCGCCGAAGAGCACGGCTTGCCGGTGGCGATTAAGGCCGCGTTCGGCGGCGGCGGTCGCGGCATGAAAGTCGCCTACACGCTCGAAGAGATCCCGGAGCTGTACGAGTCCGCCACCCGCGAGGCCACCGCGGCGTTCGGCCGTGGCGAGTGTTTCGTGGAGCGCTACCTGGATAAGGCCCGCCACGTGGAGGCCCAGGTGCTGGCGGATCAGCACGGCAACGTCGTGGTCGTGGGCACCCGCGATTGCTCCCTGCAGCGCCGTTTTCAAAAACTTGTGGAGGAGGCCCCGGCGCCGTTCCTCACCGACGAGCAGCGCGAGCGCATCCACGCCAGCGCCAAAGCCATTTGCCGCGAGGCCGGGTACTTCGGCGCCGGCACTGTGGAGTACCTGGTCGGCTCCGACGGCCTGATCTCCTTCTTGGAGGTCAACACCCGCCTGCAGGTGGAGCACCCCGTCACCGAGGCCACCACCGGCATCGACCTGGTGCGTGAGCAGTTCCGCATCGCCCGCGGGGAGCCTTTACTTTTCGACGGCGATCCCGCCGCCCACGGCCACGCCATCGAGTTCCGCATCAACGGCGAGGACGCGGCCGCGAACTTCATGCCGGCGCCGGGCACGGTCACCGCCTACGCTGAACCGGCGGGCCCTGGCGTGCGCGTGGATTCCGGCGTGCGCGCTGGCTCCGTGGTGGGCGGCCAGTTCGACTCGATGCTGGCCAAGCTGATCGTCACAGGCCGCACCCGCCGGGAGGCGATCGAACGCGCCCGCCGCGCTCTCGGCGAGTACGTCGTGGCCGGGTTCCCCACCGTGATCCCGTTCCACCAAGCCATCCTTGCCAACCCGGCGTTTGTCGGCGACGAGGACGGCTTCAGCGTCTACACCCGCTGGATCGAGGAGGAGTGGGACGGCGAGCTGCCCACCACCCCGGCAACCGACGAGGACGCGGACACCGAGGCGCCTGCGCGCCGCACCTTCGCGGTGGAAATCGACGGCCGCCGCATCGAGGTCGCCCTGCCCGAGGAACTCGTCGCGGCAGACCCCGCCAAGCGCAAGCCGAAGAAGCGCCGCGCGAACAAGGCAGCCGTCTCCGGCGACGCCGTCGCCTCCCCCATGCAGGCCAGCGTGATCAAGGTCAACGTGGAGGAAGGCCAGGAGGTCGCCGAGGGCGACGTGCTACTGGTGCTGGAAGCGATGAAGATGGAAAACCCGGTGAAGGCCCACAAGGCCGGCGCCGTGACCGGCTTGGCCGTCGAGGTTGGCGGCCAGGTGAACAAAGGCGCCGTGCTGATGGAGCTGAAGTAGCCCTTCCGCTAGGAGCCCCAAGCCTGCATGATCCGCAGCGCGGGCTCGCGGTACTGCGGCGGCAGTGCGCCGACAATTTGCGGCACCGTGAACAGCACCCCGGCGAGGGCGACGAGCACGATCGCGGTGATTCCCACCGCGCTCATATCCGAGCTGCCGCCGTTATTGACCTGCTCTGACTTGCCTCCGGGCACCGCCGTTTCGTGCACCACCGGGGTGGTGATCCGCTTCGCCTGCGCCAGCAGCTCCAGTTCCTCTTCAGGGCTCACCTGCGGGCCGTTGACGGGTACGGAGCTGCGGTTGAGCCGGGCCTGCTCCCCTTTGCTGCCCACCGCCATGCTCACGCCGGTGTAGATGGACAGAAAACCTTTGCCTTCCACCCACACCGGGCCGCCGGAATCGCCGGGCTTGCCAGACGGGCCGTCCCAGTAAAGGTTGTTGCCGATGGCGCCTGCGAAGCTGCCGCATGTGGTCTTTTTACTGGTGCCGCCGTACACGCACACCGGGTCGCCCGAGCGCATCAGCGACGGTGCCACCACCTCGTCGCCGGTGATCCCGTTTTCGCCCAGCTTCACGCCGTCGGCCCAGCGGATCACGCCCCAGTCGTTGGCGGTGCCCTCGTCCGCGTTCATCGCCGACGACGGGTGGAACGTGCCGGAGGCGCGGAACCCCTCCCCCGCCACAATGGCGCGGTCGCCTTTTTCACCGCAGTGCCCGGCGGTGTAGCTGACGTTTTGGCCCCGGTCGTTGAACGCGATGGTGCAGCGGCCTTTGCCCACAACGTCAACCAAGTCGCCCTGGGCCACTATGGGGGTGGCGTCCGATGCAGCCCCGGTGGTTGGCGCGGCGTCGTTGACCACGGGCGCTGCCACGGCGTATGCCGGGGTTGCGGCGAGGGCCAGGGCGGTGGACGTCGATAGGCAAATGCGTCGAAGCATGGCAAAAGATTAACGTGGTGCGCATGGATTACACACCTGAGTTCCAACTGCGCGAGGCCACGGAGTCCGACCGCACCTATCTGCGGCGGCTAAATTACCTCGCCGACGTCTTTGGCGACGAGGAAGGCGACGTTGGCTACAGCGAGCGCGAAGGCGCCGAGGCGTATGTGGGCCAGTGGGACCCGGAGCGCGAAAGCGGCATCGTCGCATTCGACCAATTCGACGTGCCTGCAGGTGGCGTGTGGTTGCGGTACTGGCAATCGCCTGACGACGGCCACGCGAACCTCGCCCCCAACATCCCCGAAATCGCCATCGCGGTGGAAAACCGCTACGCCGGAAATCGGCTCGCGGTACGGCTTTTGCAGGCCGCAGTGGAACTGGCCAAGCGCCAGGGCGCACCCAAGGTGGCGCTGTGGGTGGACCCGGACAACGACCGGGCGCGCCACCGCTACGAGAAGTTCGGCTTCGCAAACGTCGACGGCGAAGACGACGTCATGGTCGTCGACGTGGACGACTTCACGGTGTAACGCGTCGGCACCACCGTGCTCGACGCCTGATCGGCTAGTTCCCCCGCGGTTTGTCGGCGCGGAACTAGCAGATCACGCTGGTATTGCCACTCGTTTCCAACACCACCTGCGAGAATACAAAGTTGGACACTTGATCTGCTAGTTACATTTTTGGGCGAACTAGCAGATCCGCAAAACCCCGGACCGCAAAGCAAACACCGCGCGGCCGCTCAACGGTCCGCGCGGTGCTGACAACGCACGCCCGCCTAGGCGATAACCACCACCAGGTCGCCACCTTCCACCTTGGTCGGCTGGGTGAACGCGACGCGCTCGATCGTGCCGTCCTTGGTGGCCGAGATCGCAGCCTCCATCTTCATCGCCTCGATGGAGGCCACCGGATCGCCGGCCTTGACCTCGTCGCCCTCCTTGACGGTGACGGTGACGGCACCGGCGAACGGGGCTGCCACGTGGCCCGGGTTCGAGGAATCTGCCTTCTCCACCTCGGCCACGGTGGACTCGGCGGACTCGTCGCGCACAGTGATCGGGCGGACCTGGCCGTTGACGGTGAGGATGACCTGGCGCATGCCCTTTTCGTCCGGCTCGCCCACGGCGTCGAGGCTGACCACCAGCGGCGGGCGGTTCTCGTCGATCTCGCCGTACCAGATCATGGTCTCCTCGCCCTCTTCGAGGCCGTAGAAGAACGTCTTGTCGCCGAGCTGGTCAGTGATGCCGTAGGTGCGCAGGTGCTCCTGGTACTCCGCGTACTGCTTCGGGAAGAGCAGCTTGTCCAGGGCGGCGCGGCGGGTGTCGTGGTCCTCGGAGGCAAGGTCCACGGCCAGTTCCTCCGGCACCTTGACGGTGTGGTCGACCTCGGAGCGGTTCTCAAGCGCCTGGTCGCGCAGCAGCGGCCAGCCGCCCGGAGGCGTGCCCAGCTCGCCCTGCAGGAAGCCGATGACGGATTCCGGGATGTCGTACTTGCGCGGGTTCTCCGCGAACTCCTGCGGGCTGACACCCTGGCCCACCAGCTGCAGCGCCAGGTCGCCGACGACCTTGGAGGACGGGGTCACCTTGGTCGGGCGGCCGAGGATCTCGTTGACGCCGGCGTAGTAGTCCTCGATGAGCTCGAAGCGGTCCTCCAGACCCAGCGCCTTAGCCTGCGTGCGCAGGTTGGACAGCTGGCCGCCCGGGATCTCGTGCTTGTACACGCGGCCGGTCGGGCCCGGGATGCCGGACTCGAACGGGGCGTAGACCTGGCGCACGGCCTCCCAATAGGGCTCCATGTCAAAGACGGCCTGCAAGTCAATGCCGGTGTCGCGCTCCGTCTGCGCGAATGCCGCGACGAGGGCGGACATGGACGGCTGGGAGGTGGTGCCGGCCAGCGGCGCAGACGCCACGTCGACCACGTCGGCGCCGGCGTTTGCGGCCGCCAGGTAGGTGGCCAGCTGGCCGCCGGCGGTGTCGTGGGTGTGCACGTGCACCGGCAGGTCGAAGCGCTCGCGCAGCGCGGTGACCAGCTTGGCGGCGGCTGCCGGGCGCATCAGGCCCGCCATGTCCTTGATGGCCAGGACGTGGGCGCCCGCCTCGACGATCTTCTCGGCGAGGTTGAGGTAGTAGTCCAGCGTGTACAGGTCTTCCGCCGGGTCCATCAGGTTGCCGGAGTAGGCCATGGCCACCTCAGCGACGGTGGTGTTGGTCTCCAGCACCGCCTCGATGGCCGGGCGCATCTGTGAGACGTCGTTGAGCGCGTCGAAGATGCGGAAGATGTCGATGCCGGAAGTGGCTGCCTCACGCACGAATGCCTTGGTCACAGAGTCCGGGTACGGGGTGTAGCCCACGGTGTTGCGGCCGCGCAGCAGCATCTGGATGTTCACGTTCGGCATTGCCTCGCGCAGCTCGTCCAGGCGCATCCAGGGCGACTCGTGCAAAAAGCGCATGCCCACGTCGTAGGTGGCGCCGCCCCATGCCTCCACGGAGGTCAGCTGCGGGGTGAGGTGGCCGACGTGCTTCGCCGCAGCGACCAGGGTGTTGGTGCGGATGCGGGTGGCCAGAAGCGACTGGTGTGCGTCGCGGAAGGTGGTCTCGGTGACACCCAGCTCGGTCTGGTTGCGCAGCTTCTCCGCCCACTTTTTCGGGCCGAGCTCGAGCAGCTCGTCGCGGGAGCCGCGCGGCAGGTCGCCGTAGTTTGCCTCGGGCAGCTTCTTCGACGGGCGGATGTTGGTCGGGCGCGGGCCGTTGGGCTGGTTCACCGTCACCGACGCCAGGTAGTTGAGGATCTTGCCGGCATCGTCGGCGGCGGCCGGAGCCTCGAGCAGTTTCGGGTGGTCCGCGATGAAGCCGGTGTTGATGCGCTCGTTGCGGAACTCCGGCTCGGACAGCAGGGCGCGCAGGAAGCCGATGTTGGTGGACAGGCCGTTGATGGTGAACTCGTTCAGGGCGCGCAGCGCGCGGTCCACCGCCACCTGGAAGTTGCGGCCGCGGCAGGTCATCTTCACCAGCAGCGAGTCGAAGTTCGGGGTGATGGTGGTGCCGACGGCCACGTTGCCGTCGAGACGCACACCCGCACCGCCTGGGGACGCGTAGCCGGTGACCACGCCGGAGTCCGGGCGGAAGCCGTTGGCCGGGTCCTCGGTGGTGATGCGGCACTGCAGGGCGGCGCCGTTGACCTCGATGAGGTCCTGGGTGAGGTGGATCTGCTCCAGCTTCGCGCCAGCGGCGATGTACATCTGGTTTTTCACAATGTCGATGCCGGTGACCTCTTCGGTCACGGTGTGCTCGACCTGCACACGCGGGTTCATCTCAATGAACACGTGGTTGCCCGCCTCGTCCACGAGGAACTCGACGGTGCCGGCGCCTTCGTAGTTGATCTCCTTGCAGAAGTTCACCGCGTCCTGGCAGATGCGCTGGCGCTGCTCTTCGGTGATGTGCTGCGCCGGCGCGATCTCCACGACCTTCTGGTGGCGGCGCTGCACGGAGCAGTCGCGCTCAAACAGGTGCACGACGTTGCCGTGCGAGTCGGCCATGACCTGCACCTCGATGTGCTGCGGGCGGATCACTGCGCGCTCGATGTAGACGTTCGGGTCGCCGAACGCGGCCTCCGCTTCGCGGGAGGCTTCAGCAGCAAGCTTCTCGACGTCCTCCGGTCGCTCAATAAAGCGCATACCGCGACCGCCGCCGCCCGCAACTGCCTTGACAAAGACGGGGAACTCGAAGTCCTTGGCGTACTCAGCCAGCTGCTTCGGGTCGTCGGACGGCTCGGAGTCCTTCAGCACCGGCAGGCCGGCGCGCTCCGCGGCCTGGACGGCGGCGGACTTATCGCCGGTCAGGTCCAGGGTTTCGGGGCTGGGGCCGATGAACTTAATGCCGTTGTCGCGGCAGGCGCGTGCCAGGTCGGCGCGCTCGGAAAGGAACCCGTAGCCCGGGTAAATCGCGTCCGCGCCGGTTTGCTTCGCGGCGCGGATGATTTCATCGATGTCCAGGTATGCCTTCACCGGCTGGCCCGGCTCGCCAATCTGGACGGCCTCGTCCGCGAACGGACGGTGGAAGGAGTTGCGGTCCTCGCGGGGGTAGACGGCGACGGTCTTCGCGCCGGTCTCAAACGCTGCACGGAAGGCACGCACGGCAATTTCGCCACGGTTGGCCACCAGGATCTTGTTGAAGGTGGGCAGGTCGTGAAGCGGGAGATTATCCGGGTTCATCGGTTGCCTTTCACAAAGGAAGTTTTTGCGGTCATAGGGCTAGGACAAGTTTAATACAGATCACATCAATTTCGGGGCACTTTGAGGGACAATGTGGGGGTGGAAAAACGCGGGCCGTCGACAAGCGACAGCCCGCGTTTCGGGGGTAGTGCGACTTAACGCTCGATGTACTAGTTCAGGACTAGTCCAGGTCGGTGTTGGTGACCAGGCGGCGCGCGGCCTCCGTGATGGAGCCCGACAGCGACGGGTACACCGCCATGGAGCCGGCGAGCTGGCGCACGGTGAGGTTGTTGGCCACCGCGATGGTCACCGACAGAATCAGCTCGGACGCGGTCGGCGCGACGATCACGCCACCGAGCACCTGGCCCGAGCCCTTGCGGGCGAAGATCTTGACAAAGCCGTACTGCAGCGAACGCATCTTCGCGCGCGGGTTGGTTGCCAGCGGCAGCTTGTAGATGTCGGCGTCGACCTCGCCGTCGCGGATCTGCTGCTCCGTCACGCCCACCGCGGCGATCTCGGGGCGGGTGAACACGGCGTTACCCACCGTCTTCAAACGGATCGGGGTGACGCCCTCGCCAAGTGCGTGATCTACCGCGATGCGGCCCTGCTGGGCGGCCACGGACGCCAGCGGCATCAGGTCCGTGCAGTCGCCGGCGGCGTAGATGCCGGCGACGTTGGTGCGCGAAACCCGGTCCACGTGGATGTGGCCGGACGGGGTGACCTCCACGCCGGCGGCCTCCAGGTTGAGGTCGGCGGTGTTCGGGATGGAGCCGATGGACATCATCACGTGCGAGCCCTCGATGGCGCGGCCGTCGGTAGTGTGCACGACCACGCCTTCGCCGGTGTTTTCCACGCGCTCCACGCGGGCGTGCTTTTCCAGCTGCACGCCGCGGTCCGCCAGCACGTCCTCGAGCACGTCGGCGGCGTCGGCGTCGTCGTGAGGCAGGATGCGGTCGCGCGAGGCCACCATGGTCACCTTCACCCCCAGCTCGGCAAAGGCGGAGACGAACTCCGCGCCGGTAACGCCGGAGCCGACCACGATCAGGTGCGTCGGCAGGTCCTTCAGGTCGTACATCTGGCGCCAGTTCAGTATGCGCTCGCCGTCCGGCTCAGCCCCCTTGAGCACGCGCGGGCTCGCGCCGACGGACACGAGCACCATGTTGCAGGTGAGCGTCTCCGTCGAGCCGTCGGAAGTTTCGACCTCGATGTTGTGGGTGGTGTGGCCCTTCTGCTCGTCCGCAAACCGTGCGCGGCCCTCGATGAAGCGCACGCCGCCCTGCTCCAACTGCGCACGGATGTCGTCCGACTGCTTGCCGGCAAGCACCTTCACACGATCGTTGAGCGCCAGCAGCGACAGCTTCGAATCTCCCAGCGCGTGGCTCAAGCCCATATCGTCCGCGCGGCGCAGGTCGTTTTTGATGTTCGCGCCAGCAATAAAGCTTTTCGACGGCACGACGTCCTCCCGGATCGCCGAGCCGCCCGCGCCGCTGTCCTCGACAATGGTGATGTCCGCACCGTACTTGGACGCCATCAGCGCAGCCTCGTAGCCGCCCGGGCCTCCACCGATGATGACAATCTTCTTGGACAAAACAGCACTCCTCATGGGTCGGGTGACGGGAACCAAACTGGGAGACAGTCTACCCAGATAACTCCTATTCTTCGCCCGGGCGGAAGTACTCCTCCACGATAGAGCCGAACAGCCGCACGCCAACCCCGATCGCGCGCTCGTCCACGTTCAGGTTGCCCTGGTGCAGGTCCTGGTACTCACCCTCCCCGCCCCAGGCGCCGAGGCGCATCATCGCACCCGGCACATGCTCGAGGTACCAGGAGAAATCCTCGCCGCCGCTGGACTGCGGGGCGGCCACCACCGACTGCGGGTCCACCGCACGGGCGGCTTCGACGGCCAGGGCGGTCGCGGCGTCGTCGTTAAGTACCGGCGGCACCCCGCGGATGTAGTCCAGGTGATAGGTGCAGCCCGTGGGCGCGACGATGAGGTCGATGAGGTCTGTCAGCAGGTCCTCGTTCTGGCGCCAGGTAGTGATGTCGGCGGTACGCAGCGTGCCTTCGAGCAACCCGCGCTTCGGAATCGCGTTGGCGGCATCCCCCGCCTCCGCGTGGCCGAATACCAGCACAGTTCCGGTGCGCGGGTCCACCCGGCGCGACAACAGACCGGGCAGCTGGGTGATCAGCGCGCCCATGGCATAGACCACGTCCGCGGTCAGCTGCGGGCGCGAAGTGTGCCCGCCGGGGCCGTGGACCTCGATGCGGATCACATCGGACGCCGAGGTGATCGCGCCGGCACGCACGCCGATCTCGCCGACCTTGATGTGCGGCTCGGCGTGCACGGCGTAAATAGCCCCGACGCCCTCGAGCGCGCCCCACCTAATCACGTCCAGCGCGCCGCTGCCCATGACTTCCTCAGCGGGCTGGAAGATGATCCGCACCGGGTTTTCCAACTCCACCGTTGACAGCGCACAGGCGAGCGCCAGGGCGACGGTGGTGTGGATGTCGTGGCCGCAGGAGTGGGACACGCCCGGATTGGAGGACGCGAAGCTCAAGCCCGTCTGCTCCGCCACACGAAGCGCATCGATGTCCGCGCGAAACGCCAGGCGCTTGCCTTCCGCGGGCCCCAAGTCCACGTACAAGCCAGTGCCCGGGAAACGCACCGGGTGCAGGCCATAACTTTCCAGTGTTTCCACGAGGAAGTCGGTAGTGGCGACTTCCTCGTTGGACAACTCCGGGTGGGAGTGGATGTGGCGGCGCCAGCCAATCACGCGCTCCTGATTGTCAGTGAACCAGCGGTCCACCGCGGCGGCGATTCCGGCGTTTTCCACGTGCGCTCCCTTTTATCCAGCTTCGGCTATCAGTTTTTGCTGACATGAGTGTACGCGCACCGCCCACAAAGTAGACAAAGCGGTGCGGTGGAGGTTGACGCGGACCGCTAGAACGCGGGTGTGCCCTGCGGAGCACCGCGGCGCAGATACGTGTCGTGGAACCTTGCGGTGTCCTGCGCGCTGCGCGGCCACTGGAACCTGATAGGTGCAGGTGCTTGCGAATCCCTCATTGGGAAACGGCCCTCGACGTTTTCGGCCGCGCCGGGCAGAAGCGCCGCCGGCGGCACCTGCAGCGCTGAAGCCAGCCGGTAGCAGGTACTCAAGGTGGGGTCGGCCACCTTGGAGTTGTAGTCGTTGCGCTCCAAGTTCGAAATCAGCGAGCGCGACACGCCCGCCAGCTCCGCGAGGCGCGTTTGGCTCAGCCCCCGCATGAGTCGGATGGCGCGCACGCGCTCCCCCAGCCCGAGTGCGTAGCTCGCCCAGTGCGATTGTGGCAGTACTTCCCCCATAGTCTTTCCCCCCGTGTGTCGGCGCTCCCCTAAAGCGGTCCACTGTCTATGCCACGCAATGTAGCGCGCAATGTGCGGGCGCGCTACCGGTGGGACGTCGACAAGCTTAAAGCTCGATGTTGCGCGGGCCGTAGAGGCGGTCTCCGGCATCGCCCAGGCCGGGGACGATGTAGGCGTCTTCGTTGAGCGCCGGGTCGAGGGTGGCGGTGACCAGGCGCACCGGGCCGCCGTGAGCCTCGAGCTTGTCCACGCCCGGCTGGGCCGAGACCATGCAGATGCAGGTGATGTTGTCCGCTCCGCGCTCCACCAGCAGATCGATAGCGTGAATCAGCGAACCGCCGGTGGCCAACATCGGATCCACCAGGAACACGGGCTGGCCGGACAGGTCTTGCGGCAGAGCCTCCAGGTAGGGCACCGGCTCGTGCGTCTTTTCGTCGCGGGCAAGCCCGATGAAGCCCACCTGCGCGTCCGGGATCATGGACAGCGACGGGTCCACCATGCCCAGGCCCGCGCGGATGATCGGCACGATAATCGGCGGGGTGGCCAGGCGCGCGCCGCGGGCGGTGGCGACGGGGGTTTCAGTGTCAAACTCCTCCACCTCAAGGTCACGCGCCGCTTCGTAGATGAGCATCGCGCCCAGGTCCGCCAGCGCCGCGCGGAACGCTGCGTTGTTGGAGCGTTTGTCGCGCATGATGGTCAGGCGGGACGCGGCGAGGGGGTGGTTGACAACCGTGATATCCATGCCGGCCATGCTAGTTCACTCGGCGGGCCGCGAAAATATTTTCCCCCTCGAGGGAACCGGGGCGGTGTTTTCAGCGTCCAATGGCCATGACTGTATTTCACATTGACTCCGCTGCCGTATCCGCCATGACCGATTCGCTGCGCGACGACGCAGCACGATTGCAATTGCTTAACGACGTCTCCGTGCCCGGTACCTGGCCCCTCGGCGAATTCAGTGCCGCGGTGACCGAGTCCATCGCCAAAGCGAACACGGACGCTGAAGCACTGCGCGCCGAGGCCCACCGCATCGCAGACGTGATGGACCTTGCGGTGGATGCCGCCGCGGCCGTGGACACCTGCACCTGCCAGAAGTTGGGAGCCGCGCTATGAGCTCTCTGAAGACAAGTTTTGACAACGCATTCGACCTGTTAAACCGCATCGCGGACCGACAAGGCGAAAGCGGTAACCGCATGCTTAGCGGCAGCCTGGACGTGCACGGCACCGCCAGCATGCTGGCGCGACTGTTACCCTTCGATCTGCCCACCCTGCCGGGCTTCGGCATGCCGGATTTCAAGGACTTCGACCCTCTGGCCGCAGTGGCCAACACGTCCGGGGCATCACGGGTGGGCGCCGCGGCGGATCTTGCGGACTACCGCGCAACGATCAGCGACGGGGTGCTGCGCGGCGGTGTGCTGATCGGCACCGCGGCATTTGATCTGGTCACCATCGCCGGAGCGCTCATCAACAAGGCGATGGCGGCGCCGGCGATCGCTACCTCGCCAGCGGGCCTGTTCGGTGCCGCCGCCTACGTGGCCGGGATCATCGCCGACGCAATCAACGAGGCCACGCAGGTGCTCAACGCTTTGGAGAAGGATCTGCGGGCCATCGCGGACACGCTTACCTCCGCCACCTCCGCCGCGTTGGACCGCGTCATGCCCGGCGCCGGCCCGGCGGCCGAGAAGGCCCACGGGGAGCTGCAACGCCTGTCCTCCCTGGTTGCACCTGCGGCACCAGCTGGACTATCGACGCCTGAGCCCGCGCCACCGGCGG
>ERZ1030898.36-NODE-36-length-30684-cov-23.224656_pt1 | contig 30684 bp, 29 predicted proteins | sample MGYA00517298_ERZ1030898 | MGnify/ENA primary metagenome ERZ1030898 (study PRJEB33718, sample SAMN03159684) | human skin metagenome | collected 2014-05-20 | study: EMG produced TPA metagenomics assembly of the PRJNA266117 data set (Human skin bacterial metagenome... | reverse complement strand
GTTCATCCACCGCGGCGGGTTCATCCCCGCGCCGGTGCACGGGTTCAGGAACTAGTGCTTGACCCTCACACGATGTGAGGGTTTAAGTTTTGGTGCGTGAAGATTTCAGACGTGGCTGCGGCAGCCGGCTGCTCCGTCCGTTCGGTGCGCCACCTGCACGAACGCGGAGTTGTGCCAGAACCTGCGCGCACAAGCGGCAACTACCGCGACTACTCCGTCAGCGATCTAGTGGCGGTGATTCGGGCGCGTGCGCTTATCGACGCCGGTGTTCCAGTCGCCGACATCGAACGTGAAGACGCAGTACAACGTTCAATTGCCATGTTGGACGGCCACATCGCCCATCTGGAGAGACAGCGGTCGCGGCTGCTGGCTATCGCGGAGGCGCCCGCCGGGTGCCCGCGCGATATTAGCGACAAACTTGCGGATGTGATCGACGATGCTGCGCTGCTGCAGATAGAGCTCGATTCCTGGGACCTCATGGCGCTCACAGGCGTCGCGACCGAGGCAACGTGGGCGCAGCTCAGGGCAAACCTCAAGGATGCTTCCTGTGTGGAGGCGGCGCGTAAGTCCGTCAATGTGTGGGGTGAGCTTGGGGCAATGCATTCACGGGATGTCGATGTTCCGCAGATTTCGGCCACGCTCTCGGCACTGTTTGCACGCGGAATTATGCGAGACGTCCTCCCTACCCTGCGGCAGGGTTCCGTCCCGCTCCAGGTGAAGGATCTTCCCACCCGGGGCGCCCAGCGGGTGGTGTTGGAGGAGCTCACCCGTGGCATCTAGAGCGATAACGTTGCTGAAGAAGCACCCTGCATACCGGGTAGCGAAGTTCGAACTGGGGCTGTACCGCGACTTGGGACGGTGGATCCGTGGACGCTGTCTCGTGCCCGATGGCGCGTCGCCGCTCCCCCATCCACCTGGGCGGTTGCAAATGCTTGGCTTCGTCACCGCAGTTTTGGCCATTGAGATGGTTGTTGTGCACCTGCTTTTGCCCGCAGGATTGGTGCGGCTGGTAGCGCTACTGCTTTCGCTCTGGGCTGTTGTGTGGGTGTGGTCGCTCATCGCCGGAGAACGTATCCGGCCAAGCTACGAGGGGCCTGACGCCCTGGTTCTGCGCCGAGGGAGAACGGTGTTCGCCGAGGTGCCTGCGTTGCTTGTGGCGCAGCGACGTACGGAGAAGACCTTTGCCTCTGACATCGAAATTGAGGGCAATACCCTGACCGTCGGTGGCTCCGGCGGGACCGACACACTCCTCGAGCTCAGCGAGCCCATAGAGGCCGCGGGTGACCGCTATCCCTGGCAGAAAGCGAAAACCGCGCCGGTAACACGCGTTCGCTTCTACGCGGGGCAGCGTGGTCTGTAGCTAGCGCTTCTTGCCCACCGCGAACCAGGCGACCCAGCCCAGGGTGTTGACTGCGCCGATTACCGGGGTCCACAGCCACTTCGGACCCCGGACACGCTTGGAGTTGGTGCGTGCCAGGTCGCGCAGCGCGAAAGCCTTACCGGCGGTGTCGATGGTGGCCAGCACGCCGGCGATGGTCTTCTGGTCGGAGGAAAGTCCGTTCCAGGCGTCCCGGATGGTGTCGATGATCTCGTTGTTTCTTGCCATATTGCGAGTGTAGCGGGCTGCTTTCGCGGTCCACGCTTCGTCCGTCGATAAGCAAGATGCTCACTGTAGTGGACAAACTCTTGTGCGGTTTATGTTTCGGTTTGTACGTTTGTCGCAACGAAATTTCCGAACCGAAGGGGTTAGAAAATGGGGCGCCACAAGCTTCTGCACGTCATCACTGAACGCGTCAATTGCGAACCAAGAGGAATCACAGTCGAGTCAAACATCATGCAGTTCGAGTGGATCCTCGGTGAGATCTTTACGCACAAGATCGACACAAACGATCCCTTCCGGGGCTTGGGACAGGCGCTGACTTGGGTGTTCCACTGGAACTCGACGCCACCCAATACGGATGTCAGCGGCGAACTCCTTGAGGTTGAAAGCGATGAGTATCTGACACTCGATTACGCCCGGGGTGAGGTGACGTTGCAATTGGATGGGACGCCGAAGATGCGCTGCGCGCTGACACCAGAGGCCGTTTACCCCTTATTCAAGACCGTTTGGGACCACACTGAGCCCGACCCGTACGGCGAGACTCCGAAGTTTCCGAAGCGGTCGCTGGTGCGGCTGGTTTGCGAGCGAAGCGGAGCGGTCAGCTCCGGCATCGACGTCTTCTACCCCATCGGCGGCGAGGACCGGATCAGGAGGTTTCTGCCCGGGATTCTTTTGTGCCAGACAGTCGATTCTCTCCTCTCCGACCTCTGGCTTGTGGGCGAGCTAGACGCCCTGGTGCAGCCATTTCAGGACCAGGTAATTGGCGACGAATATGCCGCGACGACTCCACCGCCACGCGAGGTGGATTGCCCGATGCTGACCGTTGATGTCCCCAACAAGTCGCTGCGATTGAGCTCCACTGACGGTGAGCTGATCATGGTTACGGACTTCACGGACGAAGCTATCGAGCGGGTGCTGGCAGAGTTCGAACGGTTGGTGGACCCCTGGGCGCAGCCTCGTGCGCTTGCAAGTTCACATCCCGACTATGAGCTTTGGGCCGGCGATTCACCGTTCTAGAAATGTGATACTGATTACACTTTCTTTCCCTATGTTTGCCCCACTGGACATAGAGAGAGTTTATGTCGACGCGATTTGTATGTTGATCGTAAACGTATTCGATTAAAGGGTTGTAAAGGAGGGTGAAATGGCGACTGACCTGCGGAAGCACGTCGACACGATCACCCATGCCCTCCTGGCCATAAAAGACCTTTGTGCGGAACCTGAAGCGGTTTCGTTCGAGGAGGTCCGCGCGGACTTCGAGCGTCTCGAAGCTGCGTTTAATGTCAAGGCGACACTGGATGCACTGTTCGCCTACGTGTGCGAGCGTGACGACGCTGGCCGCGTCGTCGGCTCGAAGCACGCCAATCAGTACTTGCAGAAGAAGCTGGGGCTTGAACCTAAAGACGCATACGACCGTCTCGCCCGGGGCCGGGATTACTACGGCGAGCCCGAGGTCGAGGATGATCCTGCAACCGATCTGTTCGATTATGGGGCTGATGACACGCCCGAGGATTCTGCGGCTGAGGCCGCGCGGGAGGAGGCGGCACGGGCGGCTGCCCGCGAGGCTGCCCGTGCGGAGGCGCGGCGCAAGCAAGAGGAGGCCCGCCGTGCCGCCGAGCGCGTGAACGCCGAAAAGCAGCGCGTGATCCGTCAAGAGCTGGACAAGCTTGTCGGGGATGCGAAGGGAGCGCGTGCCCGTCTCCAGGCGGACGCGCTCGCGGAGGCGCCTAAACGGACAGTGAAGGATCTGCGCGCCACCGTGCGACGCTGGGTGGAGCAGGAGAACCGCAAGCACGTCGAGCCCACGAACCCGAACGCCGGGATGGAAAACCGTGGCCTGCACATCGGTGGTCAGCGCGCGGACGGGACATGCCGGATCACTATCGATGCCGTGGCCTCTGATTCAGCGCTGTTCAAAGCGCTGAGCGATAAGGGGTTAGTGCCCAACTCGAACCTCCCCGAGGGTGTGGAGGATTACCGTACGCCGTCGCAACGCAGGTACGACCAGTTCTCCGAGATACTCAAGCATTACGACGCCTGTGAGAAGCCAACCGGCGGCGGGTGCGCGTCCGTGGTTGTGTCGGTGACGCTGGACGAGCTGGCGGAGGCCGAGCCGACCACGAAGTTCGCCACCAACACCGGAATCGAGCTCGACTCCTTCGACCTCGTGCGTTTGGGCATGGATGGTACTTCCGACTTCGTGCTTACTGTCGACGACGCAACGTCGTTGCCGTTGAACCTGTACCGGACGCGACGATTGGCGTCACTGGCGCAGCGGATCACCTTGCTGGCGGTGCAGGGAGTATGCGCCTGGACCGGCTGCACCGCCCCGCTCACAGAGACGGAGATCCACCACATCACATCGTGGCTGCAAGGCGGTGATACCAACATCGATAACCTCACAGCGCTGTGTCGGACCCACCATCGCTGCAACAACGACTTCAAAGACCACAGAAACAACACCAGTCACATGGATGTGGACCCGGCGACGGGTCGGGCCGGGGTGAAGGAACCCGGGTGCGCAACGTTGCAGTTCAACTATGCGGACGCGGCCGAGCATTCGGCGGTGAACAGGTTACGAAAGAGACACCGGCAGCGCGATCGGGCAACCGTGCCCGATCCGGGTGGCGGTACGGCCCCACCGGAAACTCGCGAACCACCAGAACCGCCGGATCCGCCTCCCCCACGGGAGACTGTGGAGCCCCCGCCATGGGCGAAGGGGCAAGACCCGTACCCGCCGTTCTAGATGCGTCCCGAGCAGGTCGGGAAGTTTAGGCGAGCTCGACGATCTCCATGTACTCGTCGCTCCACATGTCCTCGTCGCCCTCGGGCATGATGATGACCCGCTCGGGCTCGAGCGCGCGCACCGCGCCCGGGTCGTGGGTGACCAGGACGACGGCGCCGGTGTAGGTTTTCAGCGCGTCGAGAACCTGCTCGCGGGATTGGGGGTCGAGGTTGTTGGTGGGCTCGTCGAGAAGCAGGACGTTCGCGCGCGAGGAGACGAGGGTGGCCAGCGCGAGGCGGGTCTTCTCGCCGCCCGAGAGGGTGCCGGCGGGCTGCTCCAGCTTGTCGCCCGAGAACATGAAGGCACCGAGGAGGCCGCGCAGGTCCTGCTGGCCGGCGTCGGGGCAGGCCTCGATGGTGTTCTCCCAGACGCTCTTGTCGCCGTCGATGGTGTCGTGCTCCTGGGCGAAGTAGCCGATCTTCAGCCCGTGGCCCGAGACCACGCCGCCCTCGCCGTCGGTGCGCTCTACCCCGGCGAGCAGCTTGAGCAGGGTGGTCTTGCCTGCGCCGTTGGTGCCCAGCACGACCACGCGCGAGCCCTTGTCCACCGCCAAGTCCACGCCCGCGAAGACCTCGAGGGAGCCGTACATCTTGGTCAAGCCCTTGCCAAACAGCGGGGTCTTGCCGCACGGCGCCGGCTCCGGGAAGGAGATGGAGGCGACCTTGTCGGCCACCCGGACCTCGTCGAGCTCCCCCATCATGCGCTCAGCGCGCGCCATCATCTGCTTCGCGGCCGCAGCCTTCGTGGCCTTCGCGCCCAACTTTGCGGCCTGCTTCTGCAAGGCTGATGCCTTCTTCTCGGCGTTGGCGCGTTCGCGGCGGCGCCGGGCCTCGTCCAGGGCGCGGGCGTCCTTGTACTTGGAAAAGCCCATGTTGTACACGTCGGCCTCGGCGCGCACCGCGTCCAAGAACCAGACCTTGTTGCACACCGCGTCGAGCAGCTCGACGTCGTGGGAGATCATGATCAGCCCGCCCTCGTGCTTGGACAGGAAGTTGCGCAGCCAGGCGATGGAGTCGGCGTCGAGGTGGTTGGTCGGCTCGTCGAGAAGCAACGTGGTCTGCGACTTGCCCGAACCCTGGCGCGAGGCGAACAGGATCTGGGCGAGCTCCACGCGGCGGCGCTGGCCGCCCGACAGTGTCTTCAGCTGTTGGTCCAGAATGCGCTCCGGTAGCCCCAGGTTGTCGCAGATCTGGGCCGCCTCCGCGTTGGCCTCGTAGCCGCCGAGCGCCTGGTAGCGCTCCTCAAGGCGGGAAAACTTCGCGATGGCCTTGTCGCGCTCCTCCCCGTCCGTCTCCTCCATCAGTCTCTGCTGCTTGGCCATCGAGCGCTGGATCTGGTCCAGGCCGCGGGCCGAGAGCACGCGGTCGCGGGCGGTCTGCTCGATGTCGCCCTCCTTGGAGTCCTGCGGGAGGTAGCCGATCTCGCCCGAGCGGGTCACCGAGCCGCCGTAGGGTTCGGTCTCCCCCGCCAGGATGCGCATCGTGGTGGTCTTGCCGGCACCGTTGCGACCGACTAGGCCGATGCGGTCGCCGGGTTGGACGCGGAGGTGCTGGCCGGGGGCGTCGAGAAGTGTGCGCGCGCCGACGCGGACCTCGAGATCATTGGTGACAATCACGGGGAAACTGTATCAACAGCCCCCAAATCGGGATCTACTTCTTCGACACAGCGCGAACGATCCAAATGATCAGCGCGACGATCAGCGCAACCAGGCCGGCGGTACCGAGCAGGACCAAAATTTCAGCAAGCCCAAGGTTCCCAACAATCCTCCTTCACAACGCGGAAATCCCCCACAGGTTAACAACCTGCGGGGGATTTCAAGAGATCTTTTAGACCGCGAAGCCGAGGGCACGGAGCTGCTCGCGGCCCTCCTCGGTGATGAACTGCGGGCCCCACGGCGGCATCCAGACCCAATTCAGGTCCAGCTCGTCGACCGCGGTGTTGTTCACGACCGACAGGGTCGCCTGCTCCTCGATCACGTCAGTGAGCGGGCACGCCGGCGAGGTCAGCGTCATGTTGAGCACCGCGACGGTTTTGCCCTCGCGCTCCTCAATCCAGGTGTCGTAGACCAAGCCGAGGTCGACGACGTTGATGCCCAGCTCCGGGTCGATCACGTCGTGGAGGTACTCCTCCACCTCGCCGATGAGCTTGAGCTGCTCTTCGGTCTGCTGCGGGCGCTCCGCCTGCTTGTCCGGTTCAGTCATAGCTACTCCTTTTCTCCCAGGGCGTCCGACGTCGCTGCCTGGAACGCCTTCCACCCCATCAGCGCGCACTTCACGCGTGCCGGGAACTTGGCTACACCGGCGAACGCCACGCCGTCGCCGATCATCTCGGCATCGCCCTCGACGGTGCCGCGCGAGGTGATCATCTCGTCGAACGACGCGAGCTTCTTCATTGCCTCGTCGACCGGCAGGCCGATGATTTCTTCAGCCATCACCGACGTGGAGGCCTGCGAGATCGAGCAGCCTTCAGCGTCGTAGGAGACGTCCTCGACCGTGGAGCCGTCCTCCGACAGGTGCACGCGCAGCGTCAGTTCGTCGCCACACGACGGGTTGACGTGGTGCACCTCCGCCTCGAACGGCTCGCGCAGCCCCGCGTGCTGCGGGTTCTTGTAGTGGTCCAGGATGACTTCCTGGTACATGGATTCGAGGTTCATCGCGCGAAAAACTCCTTCGCTTTGCTAATCGACGACACCAAGGTATCAACCTCATCCAGCGTGTTGTACAGGTAGAAGCTCGCCCTGGACGTGGACTGCATGTCCAGGCCACGGTGCAGCGGCCACGCGCAGTGGTGGCCGGTGCGGATGGCAACGCCCTCGGAGTCGAGCACCTGGCCCAGGTCGTGCGGGTGCACGCCCTCGACCGTAAAAGCGATCGCGCCGCCGCGGTTGTCGGCGGTAAGCGGCCCGGCGATCCGGAGGCCGTCGATACGCTGCATCTGCTCCAGGGCGTACGCGGTGAGCTCGCGCTCGTGCGCCTGGATGTCCTCCATGCCGACCTCGGTGAGGAAGCGCACCGCCTCGCCCAGTCCCACGACCTGGGAGGTCATCTGGGTGCCCGCTTCGAAGCGCTGCGGCGCCGACGCGTAAGTGGAACCCTCCATGCGCACGACCTCGATCATCGAGCCGCCCGTCAGGAACGGCGGTAGCTCGTTGAGATGCTTCGAGTACAGCGCGCCCACGCCGGACGGGCCGCACATCTTGTGCCCGGAAAACGCCGCGAAGTCGACGTCGAGGGCGTGGAAGTCCACCGGCATGTGGGGCACCGACTGGCAGGCGTCGAGCACAGTGAGCGCGCCGACGGCCTTTGCGCGGCGCATCATCTCGGCCACGTCCGCGTGCGCGCCGGTGACGTTAGACTGGTGGGTAAACGCCACAACCTTGACCGTGTCGTCGAGCTCGAGCGAGTCGAGGTCGATGCGGCCGTCCTCCGTCATCGCATACCACTTCAACGTCGCTCCGGTGCGGCGCGCCAGCTCCTGCCACGGCACGAGGTTGGCGTGGTGCTCGAGCTCCGTGATCACGATGGTGTCGCCCTCGCCCACCGCGAACTCGCCTGCGCGGGAATCGCCCAGCACGTACGCGACCAGGTTCAACGCCTCGGTGGCGTTTTTGGTGAACGCGATCTCGTCGTTGTCCGCGCCGACGAAGGCCGCGATGGCCTCACGGGCGGACTCGTACGCGTCGGTGGCCTCCTCCGCCAGCTCGTAGGAGCCGCGGTGCACGGGCGCGTTGCAGCCGAGCACGAAGTCACGCTCAGCGTCCCACACCCGCTGCGGGCGCTGCGACGTCGCCCCCGAGTCCAGGTACACCAGCGGTTTGCCGCCGCGCACGGTGCGAGACAGGATCGGGAACTCCTTGCGGATGGCTGTTACGTCGAGCGCCATCAGATGAACTTCTCGTAGCCCTCGGCCTCGAGCTGGTCGGCGATGGATGCGTCGCCGGTCTGCACGATCTTGCCGTCGGCGAAGACGTGGATGTAGTCGGGCTTGACGTAGTTCAAGATGCGCTTGTAGTGCGTGATCATGAGCACGCCGCCGCCGGTCTCGTCCTGGTAGCGGTTGATGCCCTCGGAGACGATGCGCAGCGCGTCGACGTCCAGGCCGGAGTCAGTCTCGTCCATGACCGCGAACTTCGGCTTCATCAGGGCCAACTGCATGACCTCGTGGCGCTTCTTCTCGCCGCCGGAGAAGCCCTCGTTGACGGAGCGCTCGGAGAAGGAGGCATCCATCTGCAGCGCCTCGCGGGCGACGTTGAGCTCGCCGACCCACTCACGCAGCTTCGGGGCCTCGCCGCGCACGGCGGTGACCGCGGAGCGCATGAAGTTCGACGAGGACACGCCCGGTACCTCCACCGGGTACTGCATGGCCAGGAAGAGGCCGGCGCGGGCGCGCTCGTCGATTTCCATGTCGAGCACGTTCTCGCCGTCGAGAAGCACCTCGCCCTCGGTCACCTCGTACTTCGGGTGGCCCGCCAGGGTGTAGGCGAGGGTGGACTTGCCGGAGCCGTTCGGGCCCATGATCGCGTGGGTCTCACCGCCGTTGATGGTCAGGTTGACGCCCTTGAGGATCGGCTTCGGCTCCTGGCCTTCCTCGGTGGGCAGGACGTTGGCGTGCAGGTTCTTAATTTCCAGGGTGGACATGTATTGCTCCTTTTAGTTTTCGTTGCGCTCGAGCTCGCCGGCGACGCGGGCGATGAGTTCTTCGCGGATCGACTCGACGGGGATCTGGTTGAGGACCTCGTTGAAGAAGCCGCGGATGATCAGGCGGGTGGCGTCTTCCTCGCGGATGCCGCGGGAGCGCAGGTAGAACAGCTGGTCGTCGTCGAAGCGGCCGACGGTTGCGGCGTGGCCCGCGCCGGCGATCTCGCCGGTTTCGATCTCCAGGTTCGGGATGGCGTCGGCGCGTGCGCCGTCGGTGAGCACCAGGTTGCGGTTGGTCTCGTAGGTGTCGGTGCCCTTCGCTTCGGCACGGATGAGCACGTCGCCCACCCAGCAGGTGCGCGCCTCCGGCAGCTTGGAGGCCTTGTCGCCCTGCAGCGCGCCCTTGTACAGCACGTTGGAGCGGCAGTTCGGCACCGCGTGGTCCACCAGGAGGCGGTTCTCGATGTACTGGCCCGCGTCGGCGAAGTACACGCCGGTCAGCTCGGCGTCGCCGCCCGGCGCCTCGAAGGCGAGGCGCGGGGTGATGCGGACGATCTCGCCGCCGAAGGTGGCCACGTGGTGGCGCAGGGTCGCATCGCGCTTCACGACGATCGACTGCTGGCCAACGTGCACCGCATCCAGGTCCCAGTCGGCGTCCACCACGGCGTTGACGCGGGAGCCTTCGCCGATGACCCAGTTGACGTTGTCGGCGTGGGTGCCGGAGCCGGCATAGCGCACCACAACGGTGGCCTCGGAGTTCGCGCCGGATTCGAACACGACGGTGCCGAAGGTGGTCTTGTCCGCGCCTGCGCCGGTGATCGTCACGGTGATCGGCTCAGTCAGCTCCGCGTTTGCCGGCACCGAAATCAGGGTGGCGTTTTCGGAGGAGGTCCACGCCTGAGCGGCGATGCGGTCGACGGGGGCGCCGGCGGCGGTCACGCGCTCGTCGTCAAGCGAAACTTGCTCGACTGCGACCTCGCTGGGGCCCTCGACCGCAATCTGGGCCTCGGCCTGCGGGGCGAACTTGCCGTTGTGCAGGCCGCGAAGGCGGCGCAGGGAGATGAAGCGCCAGACCTCGTCGCGGCCGCCCGGGACCTCGAAGTCCTCCACGTTGAAGGAGGAAAACAGGTCGCCCTTGTTGTTGTGTGTGGTGGCGTTTTTGACGGTTTCAGCCATTTAGCCCACCGATCCTTCCATTTGCAGCTCGATGAGGCGGTTCAGCTCGAGGGCGTACTCCATGGGCAGCTCCTTGGCGATCGGCTCGACGAAGCCGCGCACGATCATGGCCATAGCCTCTTCCTCGGCGATGCCGCGGGACATCAGGTAGAACAGCTGGTCCTCGGAGACCTTGGACACCTTCGCCTCGTGGCCCAGGGTCACGCGGTCGTTGCGGATGTCGTTGTACGGGTATGTATCCGAGCGCGAGATGTCGTCCACCAACAACGCGTCGCACTCCACGTTCGAGGCGGAATCGTGGGCGTTGGCGTTGATCTGCACCAAGCCGCGGTAGGCGGCGCGGCCGCCGCCGCGGGCCACGGACTTGGACACGATGGACGAGGAGGTGTGCGGCGCCATGTGCGTCATCTTTGCGCCGGTGTCCTGGAACTGGCCCTCGCCTGCGAACGCGACGGAGAGCACCTCGCCGCGAGCGTGCTCGCCGGTCATCCACACGGCCGGGTACTTCATGGTGACCTTGGAGCCGATGTTGCCGTCGACCCACTCCATGGTCGCGCCCTCTTCAGCCTTCGCGCGCTTGGTCACCAGGTTGTAGACGTTGTTGGACCAGTTCTGGATGGTGGTGTAGCGGCAGCGGCCGCCCTTCTTCACGATGATCTCCACCACGGCTGAGTGCAGCGAGTCGGACTTGTAGATCGGCGCGGTGCAGCCCTCGACGTAGTGCACGTACGCGTCCTCGTCGACGATGATGAGGGTGCGCTCGAACTGGCCCATGTTCTCCGTGTTGATACGGAAGTATGCCTGCAGCGGGATGTCCACGTGGACCCCCGGCGGGACGTAAATGAAGGAGCCGCCGGACCACACGGCGGTGTTCAGTGCGGAGAACTTGTTGTCGCCGGCCGGAATGACGGAGCCGAAGTACTCCTTGAACAGATCCTCGTGCTCGCGCAGGGCGGTGTCGGTGTCGACGAAGATAACGCCCTTTTCCTCCAGGTCCTCGCGGATCTGGTGGTAGACCACCTCGGACTCGTACTGCGCAGCAACACCTGCGACGAGGCGCTGCTTCTCCGCCTCGGGGATGCCCAGCTTGTCGTAGGTGTTCTTGATGTCCTCCGGCAGGTCGTCCCAGCTGGCGGCCTGCTCCTCGGTGGAGCGGACGTAGTATTTGATGTTGTCGAAGTCGATGTCGGACAGGTCCGCGCCCCAGGTGGGCATCGGTTTTTTGTCAAAGACCTCCAGCGCCTTCACACGCTGGTTGAGCATCCATTCCGGCTCACCCTTGGTGCCGGAGATGTCGCGCACGACCTCTTCATTCAGGCCACGGCGCGCGGAGGCGCCAGCGGCGTCAGAGTCGTGCCAGCCGTAGTTGTAGGCGCCGATCGACTCGATGATCTCGTCGTCGTTCATCGGCTTCTCAAGGCCTGGTGTGGGCTTCACTTCAGTCATGGTCAGCCGCTCCTTTCGTTGCTGTTCCCGCCGGGCGCGTTCGGGTCCGCGCCGCGGCAAGGGGGATGTTAGTTGTGCAGATGCCGTCGCCGTCGGAGATGAGGGCGAGCGGCTGCACATGCGTATCGACGATCCGGGCCACCGCTTCCCTTTCCGCCTCGCAGAACTCCGGGTGTGCCGCGGCGACCGCGGCCACCGGGCAGTGGTGCTGGCAGATCTGGATGCCGGCATCGGTGCGGTGGACGCTCGGGGCGTAGCCGTGCTTTTCCAGCGCGGCGGCGACGCGCCGCGCCGTGACCTCCGGGGCATCCGACGGCTCTACGTTGCCGAGGATCTTTTCCACGCGGGCGCGGGCGAAGTCGCGCACCGCGTCCTCGCCCCCGATCTGCTGGATCAGTTCCACGGCGTCGAGCGCGAGTCCGTCGTAATGCGAACCGAAGCGTTCGCGACCCGCGGCGGTGAGCTGGAAGTGCTTGGCCGGACGGCCGCGCCCCTGCTCCTCGCCCGCGACGGCGCGTGGCGCGCAGGGTTCCGCAAGCTTTTCCTCGACGAGCTTGTCAACGTGCCTGCGCACGCCGGCCGCCGATAAGTCGAGCTCTTCCGCAATGTCGCTGGCCGCTACCGGGCCCCGCTTGAGCAGGACCGACATCACCTGCGAGCGCGTGTCGCCGCCAACGCGGGACGCGTCCGCAGGAGCGGGGGTGCGGGTATTCGGCGTAGCCGCAGTATCCGCTGTATCCGCTGTTTCCACGATGGCACCACCTTTCGCTCAATGTGGTCTGGGTCGCTGCCTTTTCACAACACTAGTGTGTTGTAAATATTCCCGCTGCACCGGGTGGGCGCGTGTCGGGGCGCGCCTTAGACTGTTTAACCGTGACTGCACCCGACCGCCCGCACGGCTCCCGACGCCCACGCCGCACTCCGCGCCTGAGCGTAGCCAGCGAGCTGCCCCGCTTCGGCAGGCCCGGGTCCCGCTCGACCCTGCTGCACGACCCGGCAGCGCCTGCGCAGACCGCGCCGTCGAGCGTCGCGGTGCGTGCCCGCGAGCGCGGCCGGTTCTCGGTGCTGCGCTGGGTGGGCGCCGCCGGGTCGTGCCTGACCGCCTTCGCGGGCATCGGCGGCGGCGCCCTGCCGGTAGTGGAAAACCCGTGGCAGAACTTCCCCTTCGGCGCGGAGATGGGCCGCATGATGCTTTCCTCCAACGCGCTCGTACTCATCGGCGTCGGCGTATTGGTTGCCGCATGGCTGGCTTTGGCCCCGTTCGTCGGGGCGTCGCCGGGCGCTGCACGCGGAGCGCGGGTGAGCAACCCAGAGATGCTGCGCACCTTCATCGCCTGGGTGATCCCGCTGCTCGCCACCGCTCCACTATTCACCCAGGACATCTACTCCTACTTGGCTAACGGCAGCATCGTGCGCCAGGGGCTCGACCCGTACTCCTCCGGCCCCGTGGAGCTTTTGGGCGTGGAGCACCACCTCGCCCGCTCCGTGCCGTTTATTTGGGCGCACTCCCCCAGCCCATATGGTCCGGTGGCACTCGGCACCGCGGCGGTGATCTCGCATATCACCGGCGACTCGATCTTCTGGGGTGTTCTCGCCCACCGCGCCGTGTCGGTGGCCGGCATCCTCGCCGCGGCCTGGGCGGTGCTCGCGCTGGCGAAGCGCTGCGGCGTGACCGGCCCGGCCGCGCTGTGGCTGGGCATACTTAACCCGCTGACGGTGCTGCACATGGTGGGCGGCATCCACAACGAGGCCATCATGATGGGCCTGCTGCTCGTCGGCCTCGAGGTGGGGCTGCGCGGAATCGACCGGCTCGAGCTTGACCGCCGCTCCGGCTGGGCGCTGCTCGCTGCCTCGGCCGCACTGATCAGCTGCGCAGGCATGGTGAAGGTGATCGGCTTTTTGGCCCTCGGTTTCACCGGCATGGCCCTCGCCCGCCACCTGCGCACCCGCCCGCAGCGCCAGCGCAGCGGGCCCCGCGCAATCGCCACCTCCGCCACCCTGCATGCAGCCATGCTGGTGGCCACCGCCATCGCGGTCTCGCTGGTCTCCGGCATCGGGCTGGGCTGGGTCACCGGCCAGGGCGGCGCCGCCCAAATCCGTAGCTGGCTGTCGCTGACCACCGACATCGGCGTCGCCGGCGGGTTCCTCGGCATGAACTTAGGCCTGGGCGACCACACGGACGCCATGCTCAGCGTGACCCGCTGGGCGGGCCTCAGCGTCGCCGCGGCTTTCGCGGTGCGCATGCTGTGGGCCACCTACCGCGGCACCATCCACCCGGTTGGCGGGCTCGGCGTGTCCACGTTCGTTTTGGTGGTGCTGTTTCCCGTCGTGCACCCCTGGTACCCGCTGTGGGCCGTGCTTCCCCTGGCGGCGTGGGCGAACCGATTCGCCTTCCGCGCCTCGGTGGCCGGGTACTCGGCGCTGGTCAGCTTCCTCGTCCTCCCGCGTGGTCTGAAGCTCCAAGCGGGGGCCGTGGCCACGATTTACGTCTCCGCCATCGTCGGGTTCGTCCTCCTCGCGGTGTGCGTGGCCCTGACGCTTCGAGTGTGGCGGCGTAGGCGGTCTACACTCATCAGCCATGAGTGATCACGCGCTGGTTGTCGATAGCGTTGTCAAGCGCTTCGGCGAGAAACCGGCGGTTGACGGGCTCTCTTTCACAGCGCGGCGCGGCGAGCTGCTGGCGCTTTTGGGCCCCAACGGCGCCGGCAAAACCACCACCATCGAGATGTGCGAGGGCTTTACCAAGCCCACCTCCGGGTCGATCCGGGTGCTCGGCATCGACCCGGTCGCGCAACCGCAGAAGGTGCGCGACCGCATCGGCATCATGCTCCAGGGCGGCGGCTCCTACACCGGCGTGTCCGTGGAGGAGATGCTCAACCTGGCCGCCAGCTACAACAAGCACCCCCACGACCCGAAGTGGCTAATGGAGCTGGTGGGCCTGGAAGGCGCGGCCAAGACCACCTACCGGCGCCTCTCGGGCGGCCAGCAGCAGCGCCTGTCGCTGGCGCTGGCGCTGATCGGCCGGCCGGAGCTGATCTTTTTGGACGAACCCACCGCGGGCCTGGACGCCCAGTCGCGCATGGCGGTGTGGGACATCATCTCGGCGCTCAAACGCGACGGGGTAAGCGTCCTGCTCACCACCCACCTCATGGACGAAGCGGAAAGGCTCGCCGATGACGTGGTCATCATCGACCACGGCAAGGTCGTCGCCCAGGGCTCCCCCGAGGCGCTGACCAGCCACGAGGAGTTTCCGCTGCTCGCTGTCGAGACCGCAGATGCGCTCGACGTGCACAGGCTTAACGACGAGCTCACGCCCGCCGGCCTCACCGTCGAAGAAATCCGCCCCCGCAGTTACCGGATCAAGGGCACGGGGTCCCCGGAGGTCGTCGAGAAGCTGGCGCGCGAGGCCGCACGACAAGGGGTGCTGATCCGCGAGCTGAGCGTGTCACACCGCAACTTGGAGGACGTGTTTTTGGACGTCACAGGAAGGGAGCTGAGGAGCTGATGGAAGAGCTCACCCCCGGCATTTTCGCCCCGGCGCCGCAGCGGGCGTCCTTCGGCCGGATGGCTGCAGCCCAGGGCCGCATCGAGGCGAAATTGATGCTGCGCCACGGCGAGCAGCTGCTGCTCAACGTGCTGATCCCCGCGGCGATCCTCCTGGCCTCCCACTTCGCGCCGATCCTCGGCGACAACACCGAGTTCGACGTGCTGGTGCCAATGGTCTTCGCCGTGGCCGCGACCGGCGCCGGTTTCACCGGTCAAGCCATCGCCGTCGCCTTCGACCGCCGCTACGGGGCGCTGAAGCGCACCGGCGCGTCCGGGGTGCCGCCCTGGACCATCATCGTGGGCAAGATCCTCGGCGTGCTGGCCACGGTGGTGGTGCAGCTGGTGGTCCTCGGCGCGATCGCGCTGGCGCTGGGGTGGCGTGTCTCCCCTTCCGGTGCCGTGATCGGGCTGGCGACGCTCCTCGTCGGCGTCGCCGCGTTCACCGCGATGGGGCTGCTCATGGGCGGCACCCTGCGAGCCGAGCTGGTGCTGGCCCTTGCGAACCTGATCTGGCTGGTGCTGATGGGCATCCTCGGCTGGGTGGGCTACTCCGGCGACATCGCGCACGCCGGGTGGTGGAACGCAGTGCCCACCGTGGCGTTGGCGGGCGCGCTCGTGCAAGCACTGTCGTTGCAGGTCAACTGGGTGGCGTGGGCCTCACTCGCCGCCTGGGGGGTAGCCGCGATGACCGCGGCCGTGCGCCTGTTCCGCTTTGACGGCTAGGCGCGATACACTCACCACGATCATTATCGTCCGAAAGTTGGAGAAACAGTGACCGCAACCACAGCTGAGACACACCCGCGTTCCTGGAGGGAGGCCTGGCGCGACCCCTCGCTGAAGCTGCAGCGCACCCTCGCGATGGTGTTGCTGCTGTGCCAGGGCGGCATCACCGTCACCGGCTCGCTGGTTCGCGTGACCGGCTCCGGCCTCGGCTGCGACACCTGGCCGCTCTGCCACGAGGGGTCACTCGTGCCGGTCGCTGGCGCGGCACCCTGGATCCACCAGGCCATCGAATTCGGCAACCGCCTCCTCGCCTTCGTGGTGGCCGCGGCCGCCGGCCTCATGCTCTTCGCCGTGATCCGCGCCGGGCGCCGCAAAGACATCAAGACGCTGGCCTGGATCTCCCTGATCGGCGTGGTAGTGCAGGCCGTCATCGGCGGCATCTCGGTGCGGCTGGACCTGCGTTGGTGGTCCGTGGCGGTGCACTTCCTGCCGTCGATGGTGCTCGTGTTCGTCGCCGCGATGCTCTACATGCGCATCGCCGAAACCGACTCCGCGGTACCCACCCGCCGCTACCCCGGTTCGGCGCAGACGTGGACGCTCATCGCCGCCGCGGCGCTGTGCCTCGTGCTCGTCACCGGCACCATGGTCACCGGCTCCGGCCCGCATTCCGGCGACGCGGGCGCGGGCATGGAGGGCCGCCTCCAGATGGACACGCGCGTGCTCGCCTACGTGCACTCTGTATGCATGTACCTCTACCTCATCGCCACGATCATCACCACGGTGCTGCTGCGCAACTCCGGCGCCCCGGACGACGCCAAGCGAACCGCTTACGTGCTCATCGCGATGATCCTGGTGCAGTGGGCCATCGGCGTGATCCAGTTCCGCATGGGGGTTCCGCGCTGGACAATCCCTGCGCATATCGCCATGTCGTCGGTCGTGGTTGCGTTTAGCGGCTTCCTTTTTGCACATGGGAAGCGCAGGTTGCCTACGCTCGTGTGACATGAAAGCAATCGTTGTCACATCCCATGGCGGTCCGGAAGTCCTCGAGTACAAGGACGTCGAGCCGCCACAGCCGTCTGAGGGGCAGTTGCTTGTCGACGTCACCTACGCCGGCATCAACTACATCGACACCTATTTCCGCTCCGGAACGTACCCCTCGAATCCGCCCTACATCCCGGGCACGGAGGGCTGCGGCCGCGTGGTGGAAGATCCCTTGGGCAAGATCGCGCCCGGCACCCTAGTGGCCTGGCACGCCGCACCCGGCTCTTACGCCGAGCAGGTGGCGGTGGACCGCAACCGTCTGGTGGCTGTGCCGGAAGGTGTGGCACCGGAGGTGGCGGCCTCGATGCTGCTGCAGGGCATGACCTCGCACTACCTGCTCCACGGCGTGAGGGAGACGCAGCCGGGCGACACCATGGTGGTCACCGCCGGCGCCGGCGGCGTCGGGCTGATACTGACTCAGATGGCGGCCGCCGAGGAGGCGACCGTGTACTCGGTGGTCTCCACCGAGGAGAAGGAGAAGCTCGCCTACGAGGCCGGCGCGACCAAGGCGTTCCGCTACGGCGAGGACCTGGCGGAGCAGATCAAGGCCGAAAACGGCGGCGGCGTGGACGTGGTCTACGACGGCGTCGGGCAGGACACCTTCGCGATGTGCCTTAACGTCACCCGCCCGCGAGGGTTGGTGTGTTCCTTCGGCTCTGCCTCGGGCGACGTCGAGCCGTTCAAAATCCAGGAACTGAACGCCCACGGCGCGTTGTTTCTCACCCGCCCGTCACTGAAGCACTACGTGGCCACCGACGACGAGTTCCTCATGCGCGCCCAAGCCGTGGCCCGGGCGGTGGAGGAAGGCACGGTGAAGATCCGTGTGCACCCGCCCTACTCACTAGAAGACGCCCGCCAGGCCCACGAGGACCTGCAGGCGCGCAAAACCACCGGCTCGGTTGTGCTGAAGGTCTAGAACAGCAGCTGGCCCACGGTTTCCCAGCCGAGCACCGCGTCGAAGGACAGACCCAAAAACAGCGCGGCGAGGTAGTTGTTGGAGAGGATGAACAGCTTCAGCGGCTTGACGTTCTCGCCGCGCACAATCCCCTGGTGCAGCTTGGACGCCATGACCAAAAACGCCACGCCGGAGATGATCGCGGCAGCCAGGTAGATCCAGGACGCGGCCGGCACCAGCAGCAGGGACACCGCCACGGTGAGCCAGGAGTAGATCACGATCTGGCGTGAGGTCTCCTCGGCGGAGGCCACCACCGGCAGCATGGGGACATTGGCCCGGGCGTAGTCGTCCTTGTACTTCATGGCCAGCGCCCAGGTGTGCGGCGGGGTCCAGAAGAAGATGATCAAAAACAGCACGATGGCCTGCCACCAGTTGTCGGCGGAGCCGTCGTGGACGTTGTCGCGGATGACGGCCCAGCCCACCATCACGGGCATACAGCCGGCCGCACCACCCCAGATGACGTTTTGCCAGGTGCGGCGCTTCAGCCACTTCGTGTAGACGAAGATGTAGAAGAAGTTGGTCAGCAGGATGAAAAACGCCGCCAGCCAGGAGTTGCACAGCACCCCGAGCCACAGCACGGACAGCGCCAGCATGACCCAGGCGAATACGGCCGCCTTCTGCTTGGTCACCGAGTGTCGCACCAGCGGGCGGGCGCGGGTGCGGCCCATCTTCTGGTCGATGTCGTAGTCCGCGACCATGTTGAACGTGTTCGCGGCCGCGGCACCCATCCAGCCGCCGAGCAGGGTGCCCAGCACGAGCCAGAGGTGCATCTCGCCGCGGTGCGCCTGCAGCATCGCGGGGATCGCGGCGACCAAGAGAAGTTCAATGACCCTCGGCTTCGTCAACGCGAAATATGCCTTGATGGTCTCCAACAACTCTCTCCTTTTTGTACCGCCTTGGGGCGCGGGCAATCATACCTTTGGACGATGGTAGCTCCAACCTGCGTGAGTCAACGAATCGAGCAACGGGTGGGACCGGAGGCGTCGATAAGCGATATGCTTTTGTGCGACCTTAAAGAAAGCGAGGAACCCATGACGCTGCCCCCGAAACTGCAGGCAATGACCGAGCGCAACTACCCGCAGGACTGGACCGAGACCGACACCCGCGCCGTTGACACGGCCAGGGTGCTCGCGGCGGACGCGGTGGAAAACTGCGGCTCCGGCCACCCCGGCACCGCCATGAGCCTCGCGCCGCTGGCCTACACCTTGTTCCAGCGCGTGATGGACGTGGACCCGGCCGACAAGGACTGGGTGGGCCGCGACCGTTTCGTGCTGTCCAACGGCCACTCCTCGCTCACGCAGTACGTGCAGCTTTACCTCGGCGGCTTCGGGCTGGAGCTGCAGGACCTGAAGGACTTGCGCACCTGGGGCTCGAAGACGCCGGGCCACCCGGAGTACAACCACACCGACCACATCGAAATCACCACCGGCCCGCTCGGCCAGGGCCTTGCCTCCGCCGTGGGCATGGCGATGGCTTCTCGACGTGAACGCGGCCTGTTCGACCCCGACGCCCCCGCCGGCGAGTCCCCCTTCGACCACTACATCTACGTCGTGGCCGGCGACGGCTGCCTGCAGGAAGGCGTGACCGCGGAGGCGTCGTCGCTGGCCGGCACGCAGCAGCTGGGCAACCTCATCCTGTTCTGGGACGACAACCGCATCTCCATCGAGGATGACACCCAGATCGCGTTCACCGAGGATGTGCTCAAGCGTTACGACGCCTACGGCTGGCAGACCCTCACCGTCGAATCCGGCGAGGACGTCGCCACCATCGAGGCCGCCGTGGCCGAGGCGAAGGCGGAGCCAACAAAGCCGACGATTGTCCGCGTCAAGACCGTGATCGGCTACCCGGCCCCGAACCTGATGAACACCGGCGCCATCCACGGCGCAGCTCTCGGCGCCGACGAGGTCGCCGCGGTGAAGGAGGCGCTCGGCTTCGACCCGGCCGTGAACTTCCCTGAAGAAGACGAGGTGATCACCCACACCCGCAAGCTGCGCGAGCGCGCGGCTTCCAAGCGAGTTGCCTGGGACGAGAAGTTCAACGTCTGGGCAGAGGCGAACCCGGAGCGCAAGGCGCTGCTAGACCGCCTCACCGCCCGCGAACTGCCGGCCGATTGGAAGAAGGACTTCCCCACCTGGGAGCCGGATGCGAAGGGGGTGGCCACCCGCAAGGCTTCCGCCGCCGCGATCCAGGCCGCCGCGGCCGTGCTGCCTGAGCTGTGGGGCGGCTCCGCCGACCTGGCCGGGTCCAACAACACCCTGATCAAGGACGAGAAGTCCTTCGGCCCGCGCTCCATTTCCACCGAGATGTTCTCCGCCGACCCGTACGGCCGCAACCTGCATTTCGGCATCCGCGAGCACGCCATGGGCGCGGTGATGAACGGCATCGCCCTGCACGGCGGCACCCGCGTCTACGGCGGCACCTTCCTCATCTTCTCCGAGTACCTCTACCCCGCCATCCGCGTCGCCGCCCTGTCCGGCATCGACGGCTACTACGTGTTCACGCACGATTCCATCGGCCTTGGCGAGGACGGCCCGACCCACCAGCCGGTGGAGACCCTCGCCGCCCTGCGCGCCATCCCGGACGTCGCCGTGATCCGCCCGGCGGACGCGAACGAGACCTCCGCCGCCTGGATCGCCGCGCTGGAGGCGAAGGAGCAGCCGAAGGCGCTGGCGCTGTCCCGCCAGAACCTGCCGGTGCTCGAGGGCACCAAGGAGAAGGCATTCGAGGGTGTGGCCCGCGGCGCCTATGTGCTGGTTAAGGAGTCTGCCGACACCCCGGATGTGATCCTTTTGGCCTCCGGCTCCGAGGTGCAGTACGCCGTCGGTGCCGCCAAGGCGCTCGAGGCCGAGGGCACCGCCACCCGCGTGGTGTCCGTTCCGTCCATGGACTGGTTCATGGAACAGGACAACGCCTACATCGACTCCGTGCTGCCGCGCGACGTCAAGGCCCGCGTCTCCGTGGAAGCCGCGACCTCGATGCCGTGGTTCCGCTTCCTGGGAGAGTACGGCCGTGCCGTGTCCCTGGAGCACTTCGGCGCCTCCGCCCCGGGTGCGGAGCTGTTCGAGCGCTTCGGCTTCACCACCGACAACGTCGTACGCACCGCCCGCGAGACCCTCGAGTGCGTGCGCGAGGAGCGCAGCGTGGCAACGAGCGTGCGCGTGGGCGACACCGAGGCTGAGCCGACCCGCGGCGACGGAAAGTAGGGTGGCGGCATGACTGCTATCGACGATCTGTACCAGGCCGGCACCTCCACCTGGCTCGACGACCTCTCCCGCGAGCGCATCGCCACCGGCAACCTTGCCGAGGTGAAGGACGCGAAATCCATCGTGGGTGTAACCACGAACCCGGCGATCTTCGCCGCCGCCATGGGCTCCGGCAACCACTACGACTCGCAGCTCGCCGAGCTGAAGCAGGCTGGCACCACCGCCGACGCCGCCGTCTACGCCATGAGCGTCAAGGACGTCCAGGACGCCTGCGACCTGTTCCGCGACACCTACGAGGCCACCGGCGGCAAGGACGGCCGCGTCTCCATCGAAGTGGACCCGCGCTTCGCCGCCGACGAGCAGAAGACTATCGCGCAGGCCCGCGAGTTGTGGCAGCTGGTGGACCGCGACAACCTCATGATCAAGATCCCGGCGACCGACGAGTCGCTGCCCGCCGTCACCGCCGCGTTGGCCGAGGGCATCTCCGTCAACGTCACCCTGATCTTCTCCGTGGAGCGCTACCAGCAGGTCATCGACGCCTACAAGGACGGCATTCGCAAGGCCGCCGCGAACGGCCACGATGTCAGCCGCATCCACTCGGTGGCGTCGTTCTTCGTCTCCCGCATGGACACCGAGGTGGACAAGCGCCTCGAGGCCATCGGCACCGACGAAGCCCTGGCGCTGCGCGGCAAGGCGGGCATCGCCAACGCGCGTCTGGCGTATGCGCTGTTTGAGCGTGAGTTCGGCGACGTTGACGTCGCTAAGCTTCCTGCGAATGCGAACGCCCAGCGCCCCCTGTGGGCGTCGACCGGTGTGAAGAACCCGGACTACCCGGCGACGATGTACGTCACCGAGCTCGCCGGCCCGCAGACCGTGAACACGATGCCGGAGAAGACGCTCGACGCCGTGCTTCGCGACGGCGGCGTGCACGGCGACACCCTCACCGGCACCGAAGCCGTCTCCCGCGAGACCTTCGCCGCGCTGCGCGGTGTGGGCATCGACCTCGACGACGTGGTTGCCGTGCTGGAGCGCGAAGGCGTGGAGAAGTTCGTGGATGCGTGGCAGGAGCTGCTCGATTCCATGACTGCTAGGCTCGCCTAACGTGACTTCTCCGCACCAGCAGTGGAACAACCCGCTGCGCTCCCCCGCCGACAAACGCCTCCCCCAAATCGCCGGGCCGTCCGGCATGGTGATCTTCGGGGTGACCGGCGACCTTGCACGCAAGAAGCTGCTGCCGGCCGTCTACGACCTGGCCAACCGCGGCCTTTTGCCCGGCGGGTTCACGCTGGTCGGCTACGGGCGGCGCGACTGGTCCAAGGCCGACTTTGAGGCGTACGTGCGCAAAGCTATCGACGAAGGCGCACGCACCGAGTTCCACGAGAACGTCTGGCAGCGCCTCGCCGAAGGCCTCGAGTTTGTCCAGGGCAACTTCGACGACGACGCCGCCTTCGACCGGCTCGCCGCCACCTGCAAACGCAGCGACGACGAGCGCGGCACCGCCGGCAACTGGGCCTACTACCTGTCCGTGCCGCCGGAGTTCTTCGCCGAGGTTGTCCACCAGTTGGATCGCTCCGGCATGGCGCACGAGGGCGAAAACCAGTGGCGCCGCGTGATCATTGAAAAGCCGTTCGGCCACGACCTCGAGTCTGCCAAGGAGCTCAACGAGGTCGTCGGCGCGGTGTTCGATGAGCGGTCCGTGTTCCGCATCGACCACTACCTGGGCAAGGAAACGGTCCAGAACATCCTTGCGCTGCGCTTCTCCAACCAGATGTTTGAGCCGGTGTGGAACTCCCACTACATCGATCACGTGCAGATCACCATGGCGGAAGACATCGGCCTGGGCGGGCGCGCCAGCTACTACGACGGCATCGGCGCCGCCCGCGACGTGATCCAAAACCACCTGATCCAGCTGCTCGCCCTGGTGGCTATGGAGGAACCGACCTCCTTTTCCCCCGGCCAGCTGCGCGCCGAGAAGCTCAAGGTGCTGCGCGCCACCTCGGCGGTGGGCCCGTTCGGCAAAACCACCGCGCGCGGGCAGTACACCGCCGGGTGGCAGGGCTCGAAGAAAGTGGTCGGCCTGCGCGAGGAGGAAGGGTTTGACCCGAACTCCACCACCGAGACGTTCGCGGCCTGCACCTTGCAGATCGATTCCCGCCGCTGGGCCGGCGTGCCGTTCTACCTGCGAACCGGCAAACGGCTGGGCCGCCGCGTCACCGAGATCGCGCTGGTGTTCAAGCGCCCGCCGTACCAGCCGTTCTCCCAGGGACAGACGGACCTTCTGACCAACAACGCCGTCGTCATCCGCGTCCAGCCCGACGAGGGTGTACTGATGCGCTTCGGCTCCAAGGTCCCCGGCCCCGGCATGGAGCTGCGCGACGTGAACATGGACTTCTCCTACTCCGAGGCGTTCACCGAGCAGTCGCCAGAGGCCTACGAGCGCCTCATCCTCGATGCCCTTTTGGATGAATCGAGCCTGTTTCCCACCAACTCCGAGGTGGAGCGCAGCTGGGAGATCCTAGACCCGGTGCTGAACTACTGGGCCGATCAAGGCAGACCCGACGACTACGCCGCCGGCACCTGGGGGCCGGCCTCCGCCGAGCGCATGCTGTCGAAGGACGGCCGTGCCTGGCGGCGTCCATAAGCACGAAAGGCTCGAGCATGATCACCGAATTGCCCGACACCACCACTAAGGCCATCGCCGCCGAACTCGCCCACGCGCGCGAGCGTCACTCGCTTGCCACCGGGCGCGTGCTCACCCTGCTGGTGGCTATTGACGACTCGCGCGAGGACAGCATCGACGAGACCCTCGCGACCCTGCGCGACGCCTCCTTCGAACACCCCGCCCGCGTGCTGGTGCTCATCTCCGGCGATTCGGAGGCCGACACCCGCCTCGACGCGCAGGTGCTCGTGGCCACCGACGCCGGCGCCTCCGAGGTCGTGGTCATGCGCCTGTACGGCGAACTGACGGGGCACATGGGAGCCGTAGTCACCCCGCTGCTGCTACCCGATACGCCCGTGGTGGCGTGCTGGCCGCAGAAGGCCCCGAAGCACCCGGCCGGCACGCAGCTGGGCAGGATCGCGCAGCGCCGCATCACGAACCTGCGCCGCGGCACGAACGGCGTGACCCTCCAGCAGCTCACGGACGGCTACGAGCACGGCGACTCCGACATGATGTGGTCGCGGATCACCCCGTGGCGCGGCATCGTCGCATCCGCCCTGGACCGCCACCCCGGCACGCGCGTGAACAGCGCCGAGATCGCGGGCGCTGCCGGAGACCCGAGCGTGGATCTCGCCGCGGGCTGGCTCGCCTCCAGCCTGGGTGTGAAGGTGACCCGCTGCGAGGGCGAGGCGGCCGGCGACTTCCCCATCGCCCGCCTCGTGCTGCACTGCGACGGCGGCGACGTGGAGGTCGCGGTCCAGGACAGCCACACCGTGCGCATTTCCGCGCCCGGCCACGCCGATTCCTTCGTGGCCATGGGCGAGCGCAGCGAGGCCGAAAGCCTCGCCGAGGACTTGCGCCACCTCGGCCCGGACACCACCTACGAGCGCGCGCTGCGCGGACTTCAAGGAGTGCACAATGAGCTTTAACGACCTTGCATCGCTTCTCGACGAAGCAACCTCACGGTTTAGCGCCCTCATGTCCGACATCCACGCCGAGGGTCGCACCGCGCGTGTGGTGCTCACCGGCGGCACCGCCGGCACCGCGCTGCTGGAGCGCCTCGCAGGCGAGGACATCGACTGGTCGCGCGTGGAGGTCTTCTTTGGCGACGAACGCAACGTGCCGGCTGACCACCCCGACTCCAACGAGGGCCAGGCCCGCGCGGCGCTGCTGTCCAAGGTGGACATCCCCGAGGAGAACATCCACGGCTACGGCCTCGACGGCGGCCCGATGGACGCCGCAGTGCAGCGCTACCGCGAGCTCGTCGGCGACGGGGGCTTCGACCTCCACCTTCTGGGCATGGGCGGCGAGGGCCACATCAACTCCCTGTTCCCCCACACCGACGCGGTGCGCGAGCGCGACGCGATGGTGGTGGCGGTGACGGATTCGCCGAAGCCGCCCGCCGAGCGCGCCACGTTGACCCTGCCGGCGGTGCAGTCCGCCGAGCGGGTGTGGCTGCTGGTTTCCGGCGCGGAGAAGGCGGAGGCGGCGAGCCACGCCTCCGACGGCGCCGAAGTCGCCGACGACTGGCCGGTCGCCGGCGCAATCGGGCGTAAAGAAACGGTCCTGTTCGCCACCAAGGACGCAACAGGACCGTTCTAGTTCAGCGGGCGCGGCGCTTAGACCGCGTAAGCCTGAATCAGGTTCAGGCCGACGATGCAGAGGATCCAGATCAGGGCCAGCAGCACGGTGACGCGGTCGAGGTTTTTCTCCACCGTGGTCGAACCGGACAGGTTGGCCTGGACGCCGCCGCCGAACAGGCTGGACAGGCCGCCGCCCTTGCCCTTGTGGAGCAGGACGAAGACGGTCATGAGGATCGCGGCGATCACCAGCACAATCTCAAGGGCTAAAGCCATGTGTGCGACACCTTTCAAAATGGGCGATGGTGCAAACTCCCGATGAGCTTACACCACCGCTAGAACAATCCCGGCAGCGACTAGCGCTCGTTACATCACCGCGTTGGCTGCGGCCGCGGCGAGCTTGGCAAAGTCCTGCCCGTCCAGGGAGGCGCCGCCGACCAGGCCACCGTCGACGTCCGGCTGCGAGATGATCTCGGCCACCGTGTCTGCCTTGACGGAGCCGCCGTAGAGGATGCGGATCGCGTCGGCGACGGAGTCGTCGCTAAGCTCGCGCACGAGCTCGCGGATGCCGTGGCAGACCTCCTGCGCATCCTCGGCAGAGGCGACCTTGCCGGTGCCGATCGCCCAGACCGGCTCGTAGGCGATCACGGCCTTGGACAGGTCCACTCCGGCGAGTGACTCGCGCGCCTGCTTCACCACGAAGTCGACGTGCTCCCCCGCCTCACGCACCTCGAGCGGCTCGCCCACGCAGACGATTGGGGCGATGCCGTGCTCGATGGCCTTGGCGGCCTTCGCCGCGACCTGCCCGTTGGTCTCGCCGTGGTACTCGCGGCGCTCCGAGTGGCCCACGACCACCCAGGAGCAGCCGAGCTTCTCCAGCATGGACGCGGAGATGTCGCCGGTGTAGGCACCGTTGTCGTGCTCGGAGACGTCCTGGGCGCCGTAGGTGATCTTGAGCTTGTCGCCCTCCACCAGGGTCTGGATGGAGCGCAGGTCCGTGAACGGGACCGTCAGCGCGATGTCGACGTACTCGTAGCCATCCTTCGGAAACGCGAAGGCGAGCTTCTGGGCGCTCTGGATGGCCTCGAGGTGGTCGTGGTTCATCTTCCAGTTGCCCGCGATAAGTGGCGTGCGTGCCATGGGTAGCAAACCTCCTAGTTCAGAACAGATACGCCCGGCAGTTCCTTGCCCTCGATCAGCTCGAGGGAGGCGCCGCCGCCGGTGGAGATGTGGCTGAAGCCGTCCTCGTCAAGGCCGAGGGTGCGCACCGACGCCGCGGAGTCGCCGCCGCCGACGACGGTGAAGGAGCCGTTCTCCTTCGTCGCCGCGATCATGGCCTCGGCGACGGCCTTGGTGCCGTCGGCGAAGTTCGGGAACTCGAACACACCCATCGGGCCGTTCCAGAACACCGTCTTGGAGTCCTTGATGGCCTCGGCGTAGTTCTCAGCGGTCTCGGGTCCGATGTCCAGGCCCATCCAGCCCTCCGGGATCTCGTCCAGGCCGACGACCTTCTTCTCGGTGTCCTTGTCAAACTCCGCGCCTGCGGCGACGTCCACCGGCAGCAGCAGCTTGTCGCCGAAGCGCTCGATGAGCTCCTTGCAGGTGTCCACCATGTCCTCTTGCAGCAAAGACTTCTGCACGTTGTGGCCCTGCGCGGCGAGGAAGGTGTAGCACATGCCGCCGCCGATGATGATCTTGTCGGCCTTTTCCGCCAGCGCCTCGATCACGCCGAGCTTGTCGGAGACCTTGGAGCCGCCCAGCACCACCACGTACGGGTTCTCCGGGGTGTCCTTCACGGAGGACAGGGTCTCTACCTCCTTGTCCACGAGGTAGCCGGCGTAGGCCGGGAGCTTCTTCGCCACGTCGAAGACGGATGCCTGCGCGCGGTGCACCACGCCGAAGCCGTCGGAGACGAACGCGCCGTTGTCGGCCGCCAACGCCGCGAGCTCCTCTGCAAAGGCGGTGCGCTCCGCCTCGTCCTTGGAGGTCTCGCGCGCGTCGAAGCGGACGTTTTCGAGCAGGAGGATCTCGCCCTCGGTCAGGCCGTTGGCGCGCTCGTGGGCGTCCTCGCCGGAGACGTCGCCCGCCAGCGCGACGAACTGGCCCAGGCGCTCGGACAGCGCCTCCGCCACCGGGGCGAGGGAGAACTTCGGGTTGACCTCGCCTTTCGGGCGGCCCAGGTGCGCCATGACAATCACCTTGGCGCCGCCGTCCAGCAGCGCCTTCAGGGTCGGCAGGGAGGCATCGATGCGGCCGGCGTCGGTGATGTTGCCGTCGTCGTCCAGGGGCACGTTGAAGTCGGACCGGACCAGGACGTGGCGGCCGTCCACGCCTTCGTCGAGAAGCTGCTGCAAGTTCTTGGTCATAGGTATCTCCTTTGCTCTGTGAACACCCACCATCGTATGAAAAACGGGCCCGCCGTGCCGGAAGGCACAGCGGACCCGCAACCAAAGCCCTTAGAGCTTGTCCGCCACGAACTTGGTCAGGCGGATGTACTGCGCGGTGTAGGACCACTCGTTGTCGTACCAGGAGATGATCTTGGCCAGGTTGCCGTCGATGACGCGGGTCATGCCGGCGTCGAAGATCGCGCCGTGCGGGTTGCCGATGATGTCGGAGGAGACGATCGGGTCCTCGGTGTACTTCAGCGCCTGACCGAACTCAGCATCCTCCGCGGCTTTCTTCACCGCCGCGTTGAGCTCCTCAACCGTGGTCTCCTTGGACAGGGTGACGGTCAGGTCGGTGGCGGAGCCGGTGATGGTGGGCACGCGCATTGCGAAGCCGTCGAGCTTGCCGTCCAGGTTCGGCAGCACCAGGCCGACGGCCTTGGCGGCGCCGGTGGTGGTGGGCACGATGTTCTGGGCTGCGGCGCGGGCGCGGCGCAGGTCCTTGTGCGGCGCGTCCTGGAGACGCTGGTCGCCGGTGTAGGCGTGGATGGTGGTCATCAGGCCGCGCTCGATGCCGAAGGCCTCGTCGAGCACCTTCGCCACCGGTGCAAGGGAGTTGGTGGTGCAGGACGCGGCAGAGATGATCTCCTCGGAGCCAGTGTAGTCGGTGTGGTTGACGCCCCAGACGTAGGTGCCGTCGACTTCCTTGCCCGGTGCGGAGATGATGACCTTCTTTGCGCCGGCGTCGATGTGCGCCTTGGCCTGCGGCCCCTTGCGGAACACGCCGGTGCATTCGAGCACGATGTCCACGTCGACGTCGCCCCAGGCCAGGTTGGCCGGGTCCTTCTCCGCGGAGACCTCGATGCGGCGGCCGTCGATGGTGATGGAGTTGTCGTCGTGCTCAATCTCGTGGTTGAACTGGCCGTACGCGGTGTCGTACTTCATCAGGTGAGCCAGTGTCTCGTTGTCGGTGAGATCGTTGATCTTCACAACTTCGAGTTCGCCCTTGTACTCGTCCTCGATGATGCGCAGCGCTGCGCGGCCGATGCGTCCGAAACCGTTGATGCCAATGCGGGTAGTCACAGTCAACACTCCTCGTGCTCGTGGTCTGTCGGTCCACCCCCGAGTGTAATGAGCAGGGCTCTCACCTGCAGAGAGCTTTTTGCTTGTCGACGAAACCAGGGGTGGCGACCGCAATCAGCACCCGCCCCGGGTGTTGGTTTATGCCCGGTTTCGGGCGTCAGGGGCAGCCTTTTCTGCCCCTTCTACCCCCGACATCGTGCTTGGAGCACCCGCTGTGAAGTGCATCACCCCCACGGGTTTTAGGTGGTCGGGGTCCCGTGCGTGTCCTCCACGCCGAGCTCGGCGGCACGTTTGTCTGCGAGGGAAAGCAGGCGCCGGATGCGCCCGGCAACCGCGTCCTTGGTCATCTGCGGGTCCGCCAGACGCCCCAGCTCCTCCAGGGAAGCGTGGCGGTGCTCCACGCGCAGGAAGCCGGCTTCGGCGAGGTGCTCGGGGACGTCGTCGCCGAGGATCTCCATGGCGCGCTCCACGCGGGCAGCAGCCGCCGCCGCGGCCTGGGCCGAGCGGCGGGTGTTCGCGTCGTCGAAGGTGGCGAGCCTGCTGTTGGCCTTCGCCTTCACCGCGCGGGATTCACGCTTGGTGTCCCACTCGATGCGGGTGGCCGGCGCACCCATGCGGCTGAGCAGGATGCCGATGGCCTCGCCTTCACGCAGCGTCACCCGCTCGATGCCGCGAGTCTCGCGGGTCTTGGCGGTCAGCCCCATGCGGCGGGCCAGCCCCACGAGCGCAAGCGCGGCCTCCTGGCCCGGGCAGGCGACCTCCAAGGTGGCGGTCCGGCCCGGCTCTGCCAGCCGACCGCGGGCAAGGAACGCGCCGCGCCAAGCGGCCTCCACCCCGGACATTTCGCCGGAGATGACCTGCCGCGGCATTCCCACCACCGGGTGGCCGGACGCGGTGACCAGCTTCAGGCGGCGGATCACGTCGGCCGCGCCGTCGTCGACACGCACCTCGTAGCGCGACTCACGGTTGCCCGAGGACGCCGGGATCAACTCCACGCTCGCCTCCACCGCGCACAGGTCGGTCAGCGTGCCAGCCAGGCGCCTCGCGACGGCTTCTTCCTCGAAGTCCGCGACGATAGCGACCCCGTGCTCGGACGGCTGGAACTCTCCGCCGAACCGGATCAGCGCCGTCGCCTCTGCGGCGCGCGCATCCAACCCGCCGCCGGTGGCGCGCAGGAGTTCGTCCTTGACCTTGGCCGTGAGCGCCACCGGCGCCTCCCCTCGTTTACGTGTGTTGGAGCTTTGAACCGCCCAGCATTCTAGCGTGCCGGGCGAAGCGCTTTGAGGGCAGCTGCCAATTGCTCCGGGTCGTGGCGGTTCAGCAGGCTGCCAGCGGGGTCCATTTCTCGCAAGGGGGCGAAGACGACCTCGGCGTCGAGGCGGGAGGCGGCGCGAGCGATGTTGTCGCGTTCTCCCTCGGAGGTTGCGGTGCGCTCGTCGGCCAGAAAATAATCCACGTCCAGCTGCGGGGCGTGCTGGGAGAACACGTGGATGTGGCGCTCGGTGGTGAACCCGTGGGTCTCCCCCGCCTCCGGCGAGAGGTTCAGGATCACCACCACGGTGGCCGAGGTTTCGTTGAGCGCTTGCGCGATGTCGGGCACGAGGATGTGCGGGATCACCGAAGAGAACCAGGAGCCGGGGCCGATGGTCACCACGTCCGCGTCCATGATCGCCTGCACCGCCGCTTCGCTCGCGGCCGGCTGCGCCGGGGTCAGGCGCACTCGGCGCACCGCCCCGGGGGTGGTGGCCACTGCCACTTGGCCGCGCACGGAGCGCAGCACGCGCGGGTCGTCGTCAAGGCCCGCGACATCGGCCTCGATGTCCAGCGGCTGCGGGCACACCGGGATCACGCGGCCGGCGGATCCGG